>ERZ841120.15-NODE-15-length-207009-cov-140.923394_pt1 | contig 207009 bp, 196 predicted proteins | sample MGYA00519572_ERZ841120 | MGnify/ENA primary metagenome ERZ841120 (study PRJEB31850, sample SAMEA3708890) | human gut metagenome | biome: human gut; feature: human-associated habitat; material: faeces | place: China | collected 2014 ...
AGCGGCGTCGCGCTCGCGATGCCGAAGCGCTCCATCGCCTCGGGCTTGGCCATCCCGCCGTCGACCACGGCCCTGGCTGCGGCGACCTTGGTCTCGAAGTCGCATCTCGCGCGCTTCTCGCCCATTTTCAGCAGGCCGTCCCTCCCGGTCGCGCGGTACGTCTGCTGCCATTTTCGCACGGCTTCGGCAGGGATGCCCAGACTTCCGGCGACGGACTTGTACCCCCGGCCCTCGCCGAACATCCCGGCGGCCAGCTCCCTGACCGATCGGTCGTGCCTGCATCGCAGGCCGATGGACATGGAAAGCCCCCCATCTCTCGGACTTCTATTTCCATGTCCAAGAAATGGGAGGCAGTTCACACACCGCCGGAGGGCCAGACCAATCACTTGCCGAGAAAAACGCAGATCAGCGGGCTAGCACACACCCTGGGCCATCATGGCATCGGCGACCTTGAGGAAGCCGGCGATGTTGGCACCAAACACGAGGTTGCCCTCGTGGCCGTACTCGCGCGCAGCGGAGGCGGCGGCGCTGTAGATGGAGTTCATGATCCCCTTGAGCTTCTCGTCCACCTCGTCGAAGGACCAGGAGAGGTGCTCGTGGTTCTGGCTCATCTCGAGGCCAGAGACAGCGACGCCGCCGGCGTTGGCAGCCTTGCCGGGAGCGAAGTACACGCCGTTCTCAATGAGGAACGTGGTCGCGTCGGTGGTGGTGGGCATGTTGGCACCCTCAACCACGTACGCGCAGCCGTTGGCCACGAGCTTCTTGGCGTCATCGAGGTCAAGCTCGTTCTGCGTGGCGCAAGGCATCGCGATGTCGCACTTCTCGCCCCAGGGACGCTCGCCATCGTGGTAGACGGAGCCGGGCTTGCGCTCCGCGTACTCCTTGATGCGGCCACGCTCAACGACCTTGATCTGGCAGAGAAGGTCGAAGTCGATTCCCTCGGCATCATAGACGTAGCCGTTGGAGTCGGAGGCAGTCACCACGTGGGCGCCAAGCTGCTCGGCCTTCTGGATGGCGTACTGGGCAACGTTGCCGGAGCCGGAGATGCAGATGGTCTTGCCCGCAAGCTCCTCGCCCTTCTCGGTGACCATGTTCTCGAGGAAGTAGACAGCGCCGTAGCCCGTGGCCTCGGTACGGGCGAGAGAACCACCGTACGGGATGCCCTTGCCCGTGAGGACGCTGGACCACTCGTTGCGGACGCGCTTGTACTGACCAAACATGTAGCCAATCTCGCGGCCACCAACGCCAATGTCACCGGCGGGGACGTCAGTGTCGGGGCCAATGTGGCGGCAGAGCTCGGTCATGAAGCTCTGGCAGAACGCCATGACCTCGCGGTCGGACTTGCCCTTGGGGTCGAAGTCCGAGCCGCCCTTGCCGCCGCCCATGGGCAGCGTGGTAAGGGAGTTCTTGAAGATCTGCTCGAAGCCCAGGAACTTGAGGATCGAGAGGTTCACGGACGGGTGGAAGCGCAGGCCGCCCTTGTAGGGGCCAATAGCGGAGTTGAACTCGACGCGGTAGCCGCGGTTCACCTGGACCTTGCCCTCGTCGTCAACCCAGGGCACGCGGAACATGACGATGCGCTCGGGCTCGACAAGACGCTCGAGAAGCGCGGCGCGCTCATACTCGGGGTGAGCATCGAGCGCCGGCTGCAGCGTGGTGAGGACCTCCTTGGCGGCCTGGATGAACTCGGGCTGGTCGGAGTAGCGCTCCTCCAGCTGTGCAATGACCCTCTCGGAATACGTCATGAAGTCTCCTGTTCCTCAATCTTCTGGACTCTTTCCAGACGCGCGGTGATTTCCCCGAACGCGCACATCGCTGAACATCATAGAGTTAGGAAGGAGTTGAAAACGATCTATGCCTTGCTAGAGACACGATAGAAATGCGCCAGTAACCGAACGCCGTTCATATACGGGTGAACGGCAGCGTCCGGCTGATCAGGCAAGATGGAACCGTTGAACCGCAGCCGGAACTACCCTATACTTCACAACGTTCGGGGCGTAGCGCAGCTTGGTAGCGCATCTGCTTTGGGAGCAGAGGGTCGCTGGTTCGAATCCAGTCGCCCCGACCAGATAATCGCAGGTGGGGCGGGGTAAAACCCGCCCCATTGGTTAAGGGTTTTAGGTGCTCGTCAACTAGCGACCACTAAGGGAACCTGAAAGTCTCCGTAGCGTGCATGCCGACAGAACGCAAAAAAGCGCCCCCGCCCCGAAGGGCGAGGGCGCTGCTGTTGATATCGGCCGATTGATCGCGCTAGTCCGTGTCGAAGCGCGGGCAGTCCACTGCGCTGCCCCAGCCGCCGCACGCCTGGGCGAGTCGGTCCGCCCACGGGTCAGTTCCATCGAATGCGTAGCGTGGAACGCCGTGGCCGTTCACTGCCTCGCACACCTTGTCGAGTGCCCTGGGCTGGTCTGGGTTGGTGAAGTGGTAAAGCCTGCCGCCGACGAGCCAGTAGAGCCCGCCGACCCCCTCCTTGGTGGCGTTTGCAGGGTTGAAGATGACTCCGAAGTCGGTCATGTCCTCGTCCTCCTCAGTTTCGTTGCCGTCGCTCGTCGCCGGTGCGGCCGGTGCCGCGCTTCCGGCGGTGATTCCGAATGCCGCCAGGTACGCGCCGGCTATCTCGTCCAGCCGCGAGTTGAACTTCTCGACGTCCCCGGCGTCCGTGATGAAGCCGTTCTCGACGAGCCTGTAGTTGATGCCGCGCGCCTTGGCGCGGTTGGGGTTCGCGAGGTCGGTGCGCTCCACGATGCGGTTGGCGCGGCCGGGGAAGATGGCGCACAGCCTGTCGGCCAGCGCACGGTCGTACCGGTCCGGGCCCCCGACGCCTCCGGCGATGATGACGTGGGCGCCATGGGCACCGGCGCCGGCCGAGTCCATGTGAAGCTCCACGAGCGCGTCCCCGCTCGGGATGGAGAGGCTCCTGATGCCCTTGTCGGCGTACCAGTTCCGGCTCGTGTCCAGGAGCGTTACTGACGGGCCCCCGAGCTCCGCGATTCTGGCGCCCAGCGCGCGCACGCGCTCCGCCTCGCTGTAGCCGTTGCCGCACGCTCCGGGGTCACCGGCGCCGTGGCCGCAAATCACATAGAGGTGCACGCCTCGCTCCCCTCCGGGCGGTCCCCGCCGCCCTCCTCCTCGATCGTGGTCTGCCGGTGGAGGCACGTCGGGCACGTCCACCACCGCTGGACCAGCCACTCGTGGCTGCGCTCCATGCCCAGCTCCTCGCGCATCGGGGAGCCGCACAGGGCGCAGCGCGGGGCGCTACTCCGCGCCATTGCCGCCCCCGTCTCCCGTCGCCGTCGCGGCCGAGACGCCGAGCAGCGCGCCCAGGCACGTGCACACGGCCGCGCTCGTCTTGGCCACCTCGTCCGGGTGCGGCCAGCCCCACACGCCCGCGAGGACCACGTAGAGCGTGGTGAGCGCGGGGATGGCCACGAGCGTGGCCCACTTTATGGCCTGGTAGGCCCAGTCCGGCAGCATGTACCTCATCTCGTCTCCCTTCCGCCGCCCCGTGGCGGCAGCTCCAGAACGTCCTGCCTGTACGAGTCCACCACGCCGTTGCGGTCGCCCGTGGCCTCGCACAGGGCCTCGTACGTCTCGTAGCTGGCCACCCATGCGCGGCGCTGCGTGTCATCCGCCCCGCCGTGGGACACCAGCCTGTCGTGCTCGCTCACGAGCTTCTGGCGCAGCAGGACCTTGAGCGCCGAGTCAACCAGCGCGTCGTGCTCGGCCGCCTGCGCGTCGCGCCTGCGCGCCCTCGCCGTCGTGTCTATGGCCACGTAGATTGCCAGCGCGATGGCCAGCACGATCATCCACACGGTCACGTAGTGGTCGTCGCGCGGGTCGCCCTCCGTGAGCACCGCCGACATCGCGTAGCATATGCCCGTGGTCACCCCCCAGTAGAGGAGGCTCTTGTACGTCTCCATGCCCCTCCTAGCGCGCCGTCACTCGGCGCCGCCCGTCTCCCGCTCCACGATCGCCCTCGCGGCGTCTCGCCACGGCGCGGGCACGTCCTCGATTGCCATCTCGCCGCGAATCACCCTACGCGCGTACATCTCCGCCATCACTGCCTCCCCTCAAGCTCGGCCACGCGGGCCTCCAACTGGGCCACGTACGCCCCGAGGTCCGCCAGCGCGTCCTCGGTGCCAGCGGTGGTGGGCTGCGCCGCCATCGCTGCGATTGCCCTCCTGCGCGCCTCGGCCTGTACGTCCGTGAGCGCGTGCAGTACCAGGATGGTGCCATCGGGCATGGCCCGCTCCTCGATGAGCTTGTCGCTGAGGTCCGGGTCCTTAATCGGGGTCATGTCCTCGTCGTAGTAGTCCATGCTGGCTCCCATCACTTGAACGCGTAGAAGACGATTCCCTCGCCGGTCCAGCCCTGGCTGACGAGCGAGTTGTACTCGGACTCGCTGGTCTCGTAGAGGTGCTGGCCGTTGTACTTGTTGTACAGGCGGTAGACGGGAATCATGCTCTTGTCCCCGGAGAGGTTGCCAAGCGACCAGTTGTTGACGTTCGCGCCGTAGAAGCGCAGACGGTTGTAGGTGTCCACGCACAGGCCGCGCTGCACGCCATTGACGAACCAGCACGTCTCAAGGCGGTATCCGGGGTCGCTCGTGTTGCCGTTCCAGATGCCGACCCACGCGTTTGTGAGACCTTTGCCGTTCCTGGCCGTAACGGCCAGGTTCGCCCTCGCCCCAGCTGCGTCCGTCGCGCCGGTGCCACCAGACGAGACCGGGAGCGGAGTGGCGAGGCCCATACTTCCGGCGGAGAGGGAGCCGCTTATTCCTACGGACGTGTTGTAAGAACCGTTTGTCTCTCTCGTGACGGTAATGCCCATCCCGCCGACGACATTGCCCGAATCCTTGTCATAGGCGCCCAGGTACATCTCTGTGTCATTTTTACCGCTATTCGAAGAAGGGCATATCATCCGCGTGATTGTCGTGGGCAACCCCGATGGCATCTCTGACGCCGCATGGTCTTGGGCATCGATGAGAAGCCTGCCGCCGGCCATGTCAATCTGGGCGCCATCGACTCCGAGCTTGACCTTGTCCTTGCCGAAGCTGGACAGCACGTCCGTCCCGTCGCGCACGTCGACGGAGTTCGAGCCGATGCGGACGTTCGAGCCGCCCGGGTTGCCCACGGTCACCTTCGACGCGTAGACGGGCGTGCTGCACACCTGCCAGTAGGTGCCGTCGTAGGTGAGCACCACGGCCTGTCCGTCCGCCCAGTAGGCGCTCGCTGACCCGTTGGTGCGCAGCGGCCTGGCGCCGGTGCCGCCCACGTCGAGCGTCGGCGCCGACGCCGTGTTCGCGTGGGAGAAGACCACGGTGACGCTGGCGCCGGCGCTGAGCTCGAGCGAGCCGGACGCGAGGGTCGCCGCCTTCGCGGCCGTGGCTGCGTCGGTGTCGCACGTGGCCATGAGCATCCTGGTCCTGGAGAGCGTCGTGACCGTCCCGAGGAGGTCCGTCACGGCCGCGGGGTCCGCCGCCTGGGCGACGGTGACGGACGCGCGGTCGCTCTCCGCGGAGACGTTGTGGCCCTGGGTCCCGTCCGCGAGGCAGGCGTCGTCCTCCGCCGTCGCCCAGACCTCGACCGTCGCGGTCGTGGCCATCGGGACCGTCGAGACGATGCCCGCCTCGGTGAGCGTGCCGACGAGCTCGCTGGTGCCCTCGATGGACATGTAGAGCGAAACGTGGTCGAAGTCGTCGGGGACCCCGCCTTCCAGCTCCCCGCCCCACGCTATGTACACGACGCCCGCGCTCGACGCGCCGGCGACGCCGAGCGGCCTTCCGGGCGGCGTGAGGTCGCCCACGTGCGTCGCGATCGTCCTGCCGCCCGCCTGCGGGCCGATGACCGTCCGCGTGCCGTCCCCGTTGTCGTACGACGCCGTCCCGGACGGCGCCGTGCTCGGGAGCGACGCCAGGTCGTATGCCGCCACCGCGACGCGCGCGATGCGCTCGGTGTCGCCGACGAGTCCCTCGAGCCTGGTGTGTATCATCCGCCGTCACTCCAATACGGGTCATGCGTACGCCGGGTCCGCCACCACGTCGAAGGTGAGGGTGCAGTCCTCCGACTCGTCCCCCTCCATCTGCATGAGGCGCATGCGGTGCGCGCCGTCCGGGAGGGTGGGGAACCCCTCCGTCACGAGGTCGAGCATCTGGCCGGGCCACACGTCCCCGGGGGAGATGCCGGCGGGGTCGCCGAGGTGCACGGTGCACTGGACCTGCGCCATCGGGGCCCTAACGGACTCGAGCCGCGCCCGCGCGTGGCCGGCGAGCGTCCCGGCGTCCTCGTCGTCCGAGAGGGCGCAGGCCTGCTCGACGAGCGGCCACGGGTCGTACGGGTCGTTGCAGAGCGACAGGTCCTCCGCAAGCGAGCACAGCTGCGCCTCGTCGGAACCCGCGCCGGTGGCGTACACGCGCATGGTGGGCGCGGCGAAGGCCACCCTGACGTCCTGCGCCGTGCCGCCGCCGCGGAACGCGGCGATGGTGCGCACCGGCGAGTCCTGCCCGAGGTACGGTGCGCCGTCCGACCCCGCGCACATGAGCAGGCGCACGTGCGACTCGTCCGCCATGTATGGCCTGAGCTGGATGTCGGGTCCTCCGTCGGAGTTCGCCAGGGCCGTCCATATCCCCTTGCACGTGTTGTTCGCCACGTCGTGCCCGGGGTACGACGCGGAGTGGCCGCCCGCCTCGCCCTGGTACTGCCAGTCGATGGGAAGCGCCCCGCCCGGCTTGTAGTCCGTGCACGCCTGGCCGACGGCGCACGCGATGGCCCTGCGTGAGAGCCCCGCGTAGGACATCCCGCCCTGCGTGGTCCCCGCCGGGTCGCCGTGGCCGAAGGCCCCCTCGCGCACGAGCACGCGCGAGCCGAGCAGCGAGAGCGGGCTCACGAGGTCGAAGCTGGTGTCGTCCCAGGTGTCGGTGCGCGACCCTATGGCGCCGAAGACGACGGGCGAGAGCGTGCCGTCCCGGTGCTCCCACGCGAGCGCGATGGCCCTCCTGTAGCTCGCGAGCATCCTCGAGCGCCCGTACGCGTCCGTGGCGGGGACGGCGGACCACGGCACCTGCAGCCCGGTCGCCTCGCCCTCGCCCGTCCCCTTGTCGCGCGTCGTCGACATGGAGCAGTCCGACACCGTGAGCGTCCAGCGGAGGGACGGGATGTCTATCGGCGCCACGACCTGGCCGGTCATGGTGTCGCACACGAGGCACCTCCACCCCATGCTATGCCGCCCCCTCGTCGACCACCTGCAGGCGCTGCCCCGGCCACTGCGAGTCGGAGTACTTCATGAGGATCCTGTCGGCGGTGTCGGCCTTCTGCTCGTAGTCCATGCGCACCGAGTGGCTGCCCGCGCCCACGACCTGCGTGTACGAGAGGCCCTGGACCACGCCGCAGTAGTCGTTGACCATGACCTCGGCGTTGTAGGCGTCCGAGCCGTCCACGACGAGGTGCACGACCACGCTGCCCATCGTGTGCGAGTTGGCGAACTTCCATATCCCGTCGCCGCACATGCAGCTTATCGACATCCTGAAGGTGATGAGGCGGCTGGTCGGGACGTAGAAGCTCCCTCCGACCGCCGTGACGCGCGAGCGGAAGAAGTTGAGGTCGCTCGAGCTGTTGGTGCGGTTCACGTCGTCGAATATGATGCCGCGCGAGCTCGCGTACGGGATGGCCATGGGTGCCGTGCCGTCGCGGGTGGCCCCCGACGTGCTCGTGGCCCCCGCTGGGAGCCGCATGTAGGCGAGCGGCGTGGCGTACGTGGGGATGGTGGGCCGCGCGGGCGTCGCCGCGGGCGTCCCCTGGGTGACCCCCACCGCGACGTGGTTGTCCGGGTCGCCCTGGTCGACGTCGTGCGAGGTGATCCACACGGTGTCGATGCGCGGGTACCCGGCCGTGTTGCCGGAGACGGCAGGCGTCGGGCCGGACGAGAAGTGCGCGAGGGTGTAGCCGTCCCCCGAGCCCTTGGAGCAGACCGCCGTGCCGCTTGCGACCGTGTACGTGAGCGAGCCGGTGCCGCTGACCGCGAGGCCGTCCAGGACGCCCACGTTCGCGAAGAGCGACGCGAGCGAGAGCCGGAGCCCGAGCGGCGTCGTGCCGTCCGAGCCGGAGTTGCGCACGCCGAGTGCCACGTCTGCCATGAATGTCCTCCTTGCTAGATGTAGGTGTCGCGCCACTCGACGGCGACGGTCCCGGCGCCCGTGCCCGTGAGGGCGAGGGTCACCGAGCCGCCAGCCGGGATCGACGGGAAGTCCCTGCGGGAGAGCATGCGCGACCTGTCCACGCCCGACACGGTCGCCGTCCTGTCGAGGCAGTCGAGCACGACCGGGGTCCACCCGACGTGCTCCTGGTACGAGAGCTGCCCGCCGCCCGCGACGTCGGTGATGGTGAGCCAGTCGATGCTCCCGGAGGCGGTGATGGTCGGGTACGCGGTCGACGTCCCGCGGTTCCAGAGCGTCGCGACGTTCTGCCCCCCGCCGGTGTCGACGAAGGACGCGGGCCACTCCAGGCCGTGCGGGTCCGAGCCCGACCACACGAGCCCGCCGCCCCCCGTGCCGGGCACCATGTAGGCGCGGTTCGGCACGGAGCCGTAGCGGCGCGGGTCGGGGCAGACGACGGTGAGAGTGAAGCCAGCGCTCGTGGCGCTCCACCCCTTGTCGACCTCGAGCGACAGGGCGCCCCTGGCGAACGTCTCGCCGCCGCCGTCCGCCACCGAGAGCGTGACCACCCCGTGCGCGAGGGCGCGCAGCGCGCCGAGCCCCGCGACGACCTCCGCGCGCGACGCGCCGAGGGCGAATCCGCCTATCGTCACGGTGCGCGAGGAGTACGTGACCTGCTCCGGGAGGAGCCCGAAGGCGCCGTCCCCGAGCTTGCGCTCGGTGAGGCTCCACTTGCCGTCGGGCGTCCCGTACCACCCCTCGAGGGAGGACATGTGCAGCCCGGCGGCCGCGCCCGTCCCCATGAGGGTCACCGTCCCGGACGCGCCGGAGACCCTGGCGAACCTCCTGTCCATCGCTACACCCCCATCGCCGCGCGGATTGCGGCCCGGTTGAGGATCGCCGACGCGGCGTACATGTCCTGGTCGGAGCGGACCACCTTCGTGTTGAAGGTCTGGTTGACGACCGTGGCGCCGCCGCCCTGGATGGCGGCCTCCGCCGCGGCCCCTCCCGCCAGGCGCCAGCGGTCGGCCGAGGCGGAGAAGCGCAGCGGCTCCGCGGACATCTCGGAGCGCACGCCGTCGAGGGCGCGCGCCACGGACTCCCTGGCCGCCGCCGCACCGCGCCCCACGCCCTCGCCCAGGCCCTCCATGAGCGCCATGCCCGAGTAGGTCGTGTAGCCGCGCCCGGAGAAGGGCCCCACCTTGGCGGGCGAGAACGGGAAGAAGTCTCGTATCGCCGAGAGCCCGTTGCTCACGGCGTTCCTCGCGGCGTCGAAGCCCGACCGTATGCCGCTGGTGAAGCCGTCGAGCAGGGCCTTGCCCGAGGAGACCAGCCAGCTCCCGGCGTCGGCGAAGAAGCCGGTGATCTGCCCCGGGATGCCCTGGACGAAGGACACCGCCGCGTTGAACCCGCCCTGTATGCCGTCGAGGAAGCCCTGGCCGGCCGCGACGGCCTGCCCGGGCAGCTCCGCGACGAAGGCCGCTATGGCGGCGACTGCGGACGCGAGGAAGGCGGCTATCTGCCCCGGGAGCTGGGTGAAGAACGTCACGAGGCCAAGGACGAACGACGTGCCCGCCTGGACCGCGTCCGCGGCGAGCTGGGCCGCGAAGGACGCGACGAAGGCGATCGCGGCCTGCAGGAAGGCCGCTATCTGCCCGGGGAGCTGCGCGAGGAACGTGACCAGGCCGGCGAGGAAGGCCTGGCCGCCCTGGACGGCGAGCTCGACGAGGGAGACCACGATCCCGGCCACGACGCCTATCACGAGCCCGAGCCCGGTCGCGAGCATCATGGGGAGCTGCTGGAGGAGGCCGAGCAGCATGGCGGGGAGCTGCTGCAGCCACGCGAGCGCCGACTGGAGCGCCTGCGGTATGGTCACGGTGAAGAAGGACGCGACGGCCGAGGCGCCCGCCGAGAGCGCCTGGACGGCGGCGTCCCAGGCCTGGGAGAGGAACTGGGTGAACTGCGTCCAGAGGGCGCGTCCGGTCTCCGTCTGCGTGAAGAAGTAGACGAGGCCGGCGACCACCGCGGCTATCGCAGTGGCCACGAGTCCCCACGGGCCGATGCCCAGGGCGCTAGAGAGGCCAGTGATCCCGCCCCCCGCGGCGGACGCCGCCGCCTTCAGGCTGCTGAGCTTGCCGGCGATCGAGCCGACGGCGCTCGCCGCGGGTCCGGCGTCGGAGCCGAGGGCGCCGAAGGCGGAGGACACGGACTCGAGGACCCCGCCCCCGCCCTGGACGGCCTCCTTCGCGAGCGAGACCGCCGCACCGAGGTCGCCGAGGGTCTTGGCCGCCGACGTGACGCCGGAGGAGACCTTGACCGCCCCGATGGCGGTCGCGACGGCGACGATCGCGGGCTCGACGGCGTCGAGGATCTGCGACATCGCGTCGAACGCGCCGCCGACGAGCTCGGAGACGTCCCTGACCCCGTCGAGCGAGGCCTTGAGGAGGTCGGCCGCGCCCCTCGCGGCGTCGCTGGAGTCACCGACGCCCGTGAGGTCCTCCACCACGAGGGACGCGTTGTCCATCACGCTCTTGAGGGCGTCCCCCACGGCCTGCGCCGCGTCGCCGAACGCCTGGAGGGTCCCGTTCTCGGACATCGCGTCGACGAGCGCCTGGACCCAGTCCGCGGCGGTCTGCACCACGGTGCCAGCGAAGCCGATGGCCCCGTCGAGCGCCTGGAGCGCGCCGTCCAGGACCTGCGCCGCGGCCCCTGACTCGACGAACTCGCTGCCGAGCCCGGCGAGGGAGCCGACCACCGCGCCCGCGGACTCGGAGATCCACTGGAGGTAGCCCCCGGCGAGGTCGAGCGGCGAGAGGTCGACCTGCGGGGCGAAGCTCGCCCACAGGTCGGAGAGGTACCCCTTGGCGTCCGTCACGACGGAGGCGACGTCGTCGCCCAGGCCCTTGATGAGCCCCGATGCCGCCTGCATGGGGGCGGTTATGGCCTCCGGCCCGATGGCGTTGATGACCGACGCGAGGGCCTTGGTCACGCTGTTCTGCAGGTTGGAGAGGCTGGTCCCGATGCCGCCCGTCGCGGACTTCGCCTGGTCGGCGAAGCTCGTGAAGCCGTCCCCGCCCTGGGTGTCGAGCGTGGAGATCGCCCCGAGCATGTCCGCCATGGAGACGGTGCCGTCCTGGATGGCCTTGTAGAGGTCGGTCGAGTTCTTCGTCGGCCCCAGCATCGCCTGGGCGAGCTGGTTCATCTGGGCGGGCGCCGCGCTCGTGAGCGAGCGCCAGTCCTGCATGTCCGGCTTGCCCTTCGAGAGGGCCTGCGTGAACTGGACCATGGCCGCCTCGGCGACCTCGGAGCCCTGGCCGCCGGCGAGGAGCATGTCGTTGAGGCCGAGGCCGGCCGCCGTAGCCTCGTCGAGGCCGACGCCCATGGAGGAGCACGCGGCGTAGATGCCCTGCACCGATGACGCCATCGCGTCGAGGCGCGTCGGCAGGCCGGAGAGGTGGTCGCCCATCGAGGTTATCGAGGCGGTCGCGACGTCCGATGCGACGCCGAGGCTCGACATGACCTTCGGGTAGTTGGCCAGGGTGTCCACGCGGGAGACCGCCGAGCCGATGGAGCCGGAGATGGCGTCCATCGCCTTGGACGCCACGCCCTGGACCACGCCGGAGATGGCGCCCGCCCTCGCGGCGAACCCGGAGCCGAAGAGCCGCGCGGCGGCGCCGCCCGCCCTGTCCGCCCCGGAGGAGCCGAAGGCCCCCTCAAGCTCCCTCGAGACGGTCGACGTGAGGTTGTCGAAGCGCGGGGTGAGGAGCACCGAGCCCTTGACGACGTCTGCCATCTGCCGCTACCTCCGTTCGTCGAAGAGGAGCCCCCTGATCTGGGCGTCCGTGGCGTCTATGTGGCGGGCGGCCCTCGGGGCCTTGGGCCTCTCGACCGGCTTGGGCTTGTGGCCCCTGCCGCCGGAGAGCTCGTAGCGCAGGAAGCTGAGGTTGTCCGCGACGAGGGCGAGCAGGTACGCCTGCTCGTCCCACCCCGCCCTCGGGTCGGCCCTGCGCACCGTCCTGGACCCGACCGGGAGCTGCTCCGCGAGCGTGCGGAGGTCGGAGAACCGGAACTCGCCCAGCTCGGCCTCGAGGTCAGCGCCGTAGTACTGGCGCAGGTCGGCCGCGAGCGCGGCCCGCGCCTCCGGGTCCGCGAGGAGCGGGGCGAGCGCGCCTAGTTTTTTGCGTCGACCAGCCCGAAGATCCCGTCCTCGATGCGCAGGACCTCCTGGTAGTCCTCGTATCCGAGGCGCTCCGTGACGCGCGCCGTGGCCTGCTCGTCCACGCCGCCCTCGCCGCCGAAGCAGAACTCGTAGAAGTCGAGCATGTCGGTCGTGCTCAGGGAGTCGGCCGCGCGCTCGTCGTTGATGCGCGCCGCGCGCCTGAAGAACTCGCGCGACCTGAACGGCCGCATGTCCACGACGTACCTGTCGCCCTCGAACTCGACCTCGCGCTCCCAGGGGGCGCGGCTCGCCTCTTGGGCGGGCGCGGGCTCCGCCGGCGCGATGTTCAGGTACCTGCGCTCGAGGTCGCGCCTCGAGGCCTCCTTCTCGGCCGCGTAGCGGCGCAGCTCCTCCGGGGTCATCTCGCTTGCTTCCATCGGTCCCTCCAGTCATGGCCGCAGCCGCGGGGGCTCGCCCCCGCGGCCGCTTTATCCGTCCCCTGCGCCGCCGGCCTACGCGCCGCCGCCCGCGGAGGCCGCCTTCTTCGCGTCGTAGATGTAGTCGCGGTAGGTGTCGCCGTCGTAGCCGTCGTAGGGCATGCACTTGATCGTCGGCGTGTAGCCCATCATGTCCGAGCTGTTCTCGGAGACGTCGTCGCGCTCGAAGATCCTGCCGAGGGGGATGATGGAGCGCTTCACCTTGGTGGCGCTCACGACCGCGTCGAAGACGTAGACGTGGGGGTCGGTGAAGTTCTCGTTGTGCCTGATCTCGGTCGTGGCGTCGGTGACGGTGACGTTGCCGTCGCCGTAGAAGCTGTCGAGCACCGCCTTGCGCGACTCGAGGAAGGTCACCTGCGCGCTCTCCGCGTAGTTGGAGAGGGCGGAGTCGACGACCTTGCCGCCCCACTCCGAGTTGTCGTTGGTGTCGGTGTCCGTCGAGAAGGTCACGCCGTCCTCGGAGATGTAGCCGAGGGAGCGCGCGCCGGAGACGGTCTGGATGAGATCCTTGATGGTCTTGCTCACGTCCTTGAGCGCGGTGAGGTCCGTGCCCGCGGGCGCGACCATCGCGTAGCCGCCGGGGCGGCCCTTTGCCACGCCCAGGTTGCTCGTGTCCTGGATGGGCTCGGTGTCTGTCGCCATCGTTTCCTCTCTTCCTGCCTACGGCCTGGTGGTCAGGTAGGCGTCTATCTGGTATCTCTCGGCCCTGCTGTCCGGGTCGGGGAAGTGGTAGGTCGAGCCGACCGTCGCGCGGCAGACCATGGGCAGGCCCTCCCAGCACGAGAGGACCGCCTCGCGGGCCGCCAGGGCGAGCGTGTACGCGCCCGCCTCCGTCCCCGACCAGCACTGCACGGCGAGGTTCGGGTCGTCGCGCCCGAGCGAGGTCTGCCCGCCCGTGCGCTCGACCGTGACGAACTCCGCGGGGCGCCGCGCCGGGACGGAGGTGGAGCAGGGCACGCCCAGGCGCGCGGAGAGCCACGCGCACAGGTCGGCCAGCACGTCGTAGCTCATGCGCCGCACCCCTTCTTGAGCGTGTTGTTTCGCCAGTTGTCGACGCGCGCGAGCGCGCCGTCCTGGGCGCCGGACGCAACGACCAGGCTCACGGCCGTGTAGCCGCGCACCTGGTCCATCGGCTCGTAGACCGCGCCCCTGCGCCTGAGGTTTGGGTCGCAGAGCGCGTTGCACCTCGACGCGGCCGCCACGGCCGCCTGGTGCAGCATCGCCTGGACCGCCGGGTCCTTGAGCGTGGCGCGCACGCCCGCCGTGACCGGGTGGCACCTCACGCGGCTACCCATCGCACGCCTCCGTCTCGACGGTGCGGTCCCACGGGCCGGGCACAGAGCCGTCCGGGTACGGCTGCGGGTCCCCGACCACGCGGTAGGTGCGGCCCCCGTAGACGACGAGGGCGCCCCTGAGGTCGCGGTGGTCGGCCCTGGGCCAGTGGAAGCGCATGGCCACGGTCACCCCGTCGGGCCTCTCCTCGCCCAGGTCGCCGGTGCCGGACGGGTATGGGAGCACCCCCGCCACCTCGACGGGCTCGCCCCAGGACGCCGATGGGTTCCCGTGGGCGTCCGCGGCGCCGGCCGCGGGGACGCGGACGGACACCGCCACCCCCGGCCACCTCATTCGGGCACCTTCGGCGAGACGAACCCGCACGTCGGAGCGCCGAGCCCCAGGAGCTGGCGCTCGGTCTTCGTGAGGTAGATGTCCCCGGTCGGGTTGGCGTAGCTCTCGGAGCCCGAGAACGGGCTCGCGCCCCACGACGTCTGCGTGACGCCAAACCCGCCGGACGTCGCGAGCATCCTCGTGGCCACCTGGCAGGTGACCAGCCTGAGCACGCCATCGTCGACGCCCGACGGGTCCACGCCCTCCGAGGCGCACGTGCCGTCTATCGCGGCCGAGACGAGCGGGAGCAGGACCTCCGCCCTCGCCTCGTCGAGCGTGCCGGCCTCTGGCCAGAGGGCCCGTAGGTCGGACACGCTAGCGTGCTGCGCCATGGGCGCCCACCCCCTATGCCGACGCCTTCTCGAGCACCGCGAACGCGGCCTTGTCGAGGACCGCCCAGGAGTACACGACCTCGGTGCGGTACGCGATCTGGTTGAGGCGCTTGAGGTCGCCGATGCCGTCCGGGTCGCCGGTCTCGATGATGTCGAGGCCGAGGTCGCGCACGATTCCCCACTTGATGAGGCCGAACTGGCCGAGGATGGCGAGGACGTTCGTCGGGGTCTTGGCGAGCGCGCCGTTGACGGTGCCCGAGGTCGCGGCCGTGATGCCGTCGAGGGTGCCGGCCTTGAGGTTGAGCGGGATCTCGGGGTACAGGCGGGCCCCGGTCTCCTTCACGCGGATCTTGCGGAGGTCGTTCGCCCAGGTCTTGGAGAGGGCGATGCCGTCCACGTCGCAGGACTCGTTGACCGCGGACACGAGGCTGTCGAGGTCGGCGGACGGATCGGAGGTGGCGGTGACCTTGGCGGCTCCGGCGGTTAGCGCGGTCGCGTCGGACATGGCGAGGCCGGTTGCCGGGTTGATGGCGTGGTAGACGCCGTAGTCGAGCGCGCGGCCGATCGCGGCGGCCGAGGCGTCGACGACGGCGTCGACGATGCCGAGCTTGGAGTCCTCGTCGGCCCACTTTACCTCGTCGGAGAGGCGCACCGTCACCTGCGCCTTGTGGATCTCGCCCTTCACCGGGGTGAAGCCGACATCAGATGGGGACTTCTGGACGCCCTCGCCGACGAACTCGGCCTCCGGCTCCTTGGAGAAGATCACGTGCGTCATGTCCTTGAAGAGCATCGGCGTGCTCGGGGAGAGCGTCGCGATGGTCGAGGTGTCCCGCGCCTTGGTGGCCACAGCGGCGGCGACCTCGGACGGGAGCGTGATGTTCTTGGTTGTGGTTGCTGGCATGTCCTTGCCTTTCTGCGTGAGTTCCTATTCCCCGGAGCCGAACATCTGCTGGGCGAGCCTCAGCTTCGCCTCCGAGAGGGCGTCCCCCGAGCCGGCGCTGGCGTCGAAGCGTCCGGAGTGGCCCGTCCTCGCGCCAGACCTCGGCCTGGCGAAGGCGGCGACGGCCTTTGCGTTGGTCTCCATCTCCTCCTCGGTCGCGCCGAAGACGAGCGCCTCCGGGATGCCGGAGGACTTGGCCACCCTCGAGCGGGCCTCGGCGAGCTCGGCCTTGGCCTTGTAGCCGTCGAGCTCGGCCTTGGCCTTCTCGGCGGCCTCCCTCGCCTTCTGCAGCTCGGTCTTGGATGCCTCCTGGAGCTCGTCGTAGGACTTTGCCTTCTCGGAGTTCTCCTTCGCGAGGCGCTCCCACTTGCGGGCCATCGCCTTCCAGTCGGTGCCGCCGCCGGCCCCTTCGCCGCCGGCCTGCCCGCCCTCGGGCTCCTGCCCCTCGTTGACGCCTTCCTCTTCAGCCATGTCGGCTCCTCTCGTCCCTGCCGTGCGGCGGGGTCCCGTGGCCATGCGGCCGCCTGATATGACGAGGGGCGCCGTGCGGCGCCCCAGGTTGTCGATGGCTTCCCGCCGAGGGCTCGAACCCCGATCGCACGGACCAGAGCCGTGAGTTCTCACCGTTTGAACTAGCGGGAAGTGTGGTGTAGGTGCATGAAAATGGCCGCCTCCGATGGAGGCGGCCAGCTGTTGGCTCTTTCGCTTTGGTCTATGGGATGTCTGGGATGAAGCTCGAGACGTACCTCTTCACTATCTCCTCGCATACCTCCTTGAGGAGCGGGTACGGGACGTCCACACCGGCCGAGGTGAGCGTGCGGAGGACGAGCTGCCACACACCCTCGTTCTCGATGAGGTTGAGGAACTCGCGCCCCTCCTCGGTGATGGACGCCTCGCCCCCGAGGCAGCACCCGTCCCCGCCCTGGAACCTGATGCCGTTGTCGAGCAGGCCGTCGCGGCCCAGGCGCGCGAGCTCGGACCTGAGCACGGACTCGTCCCGGACGGCGGACCAGAGGTCCCCGTACTTGGAGGGCCGGTCGCCCCTGGCGGCAGTCGCGAGCACGGCCCGCATGGCGTCGTAGTCCCTAGGCATTTTCCTGGCCCCCTATTACAGGTTCGAATAATCCCCTAGAGTCAGAGGAGCGTCGTCTCCAACGGTCTCGAACTGGTCGGCAGGAAAGAGTCCATCATCGTCAATGTGGGGTGAGTAGATGCGGTAGGACTTACCGCGAGGTCCAGTCTCGATAGAGACGACTTCGTAAATCCCGCCCCTAGCGAGAACAACCTTGTAGTAGTTTCCTATGTAGCGGACTTTCATCTACTGGTCCTTTGCCCATCTCTTGAAGTAGAACTCGACTCTTCCGACGTCCTGGCATTCCATCCAGTGAACCTCCGCTCGCCTGATTCTACCATTATCGTCCGGGTCGAATATCCATCCCTCTCCTGACACGTGAGACCAGTCCTCTGGGTTTCCCCCGTACTCATCCGAGAGTCTTTTTGCCACTCTGAGTACTTTTTCTGGGTCGCTACCGCTTCCTGCGAACACCTTCTTGACTTCCACTTCACTTCCCGGAAAGAACACGGTGTCGTTGCCGCTTGGCATGTGGACCACGTAGTCGGTTATGGCCTTGGCTCCAACGGCATGCCTTGCAGTGAACTCTGTGTCTCCGCCGGCTGACAGGAATGCCTTGTATGCAGATTTCTCAAGAGGTGACAGGTCTTTTCTGTTGTCGATTGAGGAAAGGTCTTTCCACAGTTTGAGCAATGCATCCGGGTCGTACCCCTCGACGGTCGGGTCCTTCCCGCGCGACACCTTGACGCCGTTCTTCCAGTAGTAGGCCATCTCCGGGAAGCCCGCCACGACCTTGCACCTGCAGTCGCTGTGGTAGTGGCCGAACTCCCCGGCGGTCTGCGCGCTGTGGTAGACGAACCCCCTGCTCGCGAGCATGAGGCAGAACTGGCACGCGTGCGTACCCATCGGCACGCGGGCGAACCTCGCGCCCCTCTTGGCGTCGCGGCCCACGTTGTGCGACGTCGTCTCGTTGGCGCGGCGCGCCACCTGGTCGCGGGCGAGCCTGCCCACCTGCCTCGCCAGTGACTGCTCCGGCGACTCTCCACGGAACCTCTCCGAGACGAGGCGGGAGACCTCCTCGGTGCGGTCCTCGATTCCCGACGATCCGACCTGCCTGCCGGTGACGGTGAAGTACCGGCCGTGGTTGTAGACCTCGATGCCGCGCCTGTGGTCGGCGCGGCCTATCGCGCCGGTCCGCGTGGGGTCGGCGTACGCCAGGACGTGGACGCCCGTACCCGACGGGCTCAGCTCCGCGTACGAGGCTACCGAGTCTATGATCTCCTGCGCCCACGGGTCGATTTTCCCGTCGTGGACGCAGCCGTCGAGGTCGATGCCGACCAGGCCGCCGTCGAGCTCGATCCCGACCCCCGTGAAGCCGTTTGCCTCGGCCGCACTGGCCGCATCCTCGAAGCTGCCCCACGTCGACGGGTCGTTCGACTTCGCGTTTCCCCCGTGCGGGGACTTGGGGACCTTCCTCCCGCCGACGTCGTCCCACGCTACCCACTGCTCGGCGCCGGCAAGGCGCCTGAGGGCGTCGGGAAGCTCGAAAGGCATCAGATGTCCTCCCTGCCGCCGTCTCCGGCGATCCTCCCGACGAGGTATCGGGCGCGGCTGTCGATGGCGTCGAGCGCCGCCTCCCCCACGTCCGGGATCTCCGCGGGCGGGACGTCCGCCCCGGCCGACTCCGCCTGCTCCTCGTAGAGCCGCGCTGCGAGCTCGCCGGCTGCGTCCCCGTACCTGTCGAGGACGTCCGCCACGAGGGCCTTCACGTGGTCGCGCACCTCGGCGACCGTCGCGTTGAGGTTTTCCGCCCTCCACGAGAGGAACTCCCGCGTGGCGACCTCCTCTGCCGCGCCCTCGACGGCGGAGAGGTCGGAGTCGTACCTCTCGAGCCTGGCGCGCGAGAGGGCGCTCACCTCGCCGCCCCGCTGGCGACCTCGCCCAGGACCGTGTTCGCCTGGCTCCTCCGCCTGTCGCTCCTGAGCTGCGCTATCTGCTCGTCGTCGTAGCCGAGCTCGCGCAGCGCGACGTCGGAGTCCGCGAGCCAGGGGATGGCGCTTATCTGCTTGACCATCGCGTCGGACTGGCTCACGACGGAGGGCATCGACGGGTTCCTGAAGTGGACCGAGATGGTCCCCAGCTCCTGCGCGGCCTGCGCGTACGTGACGTCCTCGCTCGCGGCCCACGCCATGCGGCACACGTCCTGCATTGAGCGCTTCCAGCCGTCGATGTAGTGCTGGATGTCCACGACCGCGTCCTCCTTCGAGGCGTAGATGGCCTCTGCCGAGGACGGGTTGTCGGAGACGACTCCGAGCGAGGAGAGCGGCACCCCGGTGGAGCCGGAGAACTGCGCCGCGAGGGAGCGCATGTAGTCGACGTGCGGCTGCATGGACCCCTGGGCCAGCTGCCCGAACTGCGGAGCCTGCCCGTCGCGCCCCGGCGTCGCCGCGAATATCGAGCCGATGTAGGCGCCGAAGGGCGAGTCCCTTATGGCCTGCATCGCCTCCTTCGAGGAGTTCATGAGGTACTTCTGCGGCGCCGCGGCGAACGCGGCGGCGACGGTCATGTTGAGCAGCTCGCGCTGCGCGTCATCCACGTAGTTCATCACCGAGCGCGTGATGCGCGACCTGCCGAACGGGTTCTCGAGCGTCGGGTGGTACGCGACGTGGACCATGGGCGCCCTGTCCATGGAGTGCGGCCTGTACTCCGCGACCCATCCCGTCGCGCCCCTGGTCAGGGTGATGGCGTCGGTGTCGGTGAGGACGTCTATGACGGAGGGCACGCGCACCGGGCTGTGCGGCCTGCGCTCCGTTGCCACCACGACCATCCCGGCCGTGATGCGCCTGAGCGACTGTGACCAGACGGCGGAGGCCGCGGTAGCCGGGTATCCCGCGACCACGACCGGCTGCTCGCCAGCGTCGGTGTCGCCGGCGGTCACCGCCAGGAACGCGCACGAGTGCCTGAGGGAGGACGCCGCCGAGAGGTGCACGAGGCCCTTGATCCCGTTCGCGTCCAGGATGGCGGAGAGCGCCTCCTCCGCGCCGTCCTCGGCGCCGGAGAGCGTGACGCCCTCGTACTGGACGCGGTCGGCCCACCAGTCCACGCACTTAGCGGCCCAGTCGACGCGGGGGTCGAGCTTCCTCGCGAGCTCCTTCTGCACGGAGATGCCTATGTCCTTCACCCGGACGTGGCCGCGGTAGTACCTGTCGCGGAGGCGGTTCCTGCAGTAGTGCTCCCTCCAGGTGTCGACGAGCGACCGGACCGTCGCCGCGTCCTCGGGTTCGAGGCCGTCCGCCTGGGCGACCTCCTGGCCGAGAGTGATCATCCGTAGAACACCTCCATCTCGTCCCCCTCGCCCGGCGCGGCCTGCGCGGCCCAGCGCGCGATGGCGGCCGCCTCCGCCGGGGTGGGGTCGTCCCCGCCGAAGCCCCAGCCGCCCATGCTGCCGATCCTCCGGCGCGTCACCGTGAGCACGCTCTCGGTGAGCGCGTCCGGCTCCTCGTCGCCGTCCGCGACGGGAGGCCTGTACCACTCGACGGTCCCCTCGCGCACCGCGTCCAGGAAGCCCTGGGCGTACGTGGTCACGTCGGAGACCCTCACGACCGATATGTCCAGGGGCGGCATGTCGTCCCCGAGGCCCTCGCGCTCCGCCAGCGCCCTGTCGACGAGCGTCTGCGCGCCGGACTTGCCGTCGACCCTCCACGCGGCCCCGCTCGCGTCGCGGGCGATGGCCCGCACGAGGGCGGATATCCCGTGGACGGTCGGCTCGACGCCCACGAGCTCGACGTGGGTGGCGCGGCCGACCCTCATCGCCGCCGCCACCGCGACCGTGCCGCCGTCCGGGGAGAACTTGACGCCGAAAGCAGACGGCTCCCCCTCCGGCGCCGGGCCGCCGGCGCAGGCGTCCCACTCGTCCCTGGAGACGAGGCAGTCCCGCGCCTTGGCGTCGAACCAGTAGCCCAGGTACTCCTGGGCGAACGCGAAGGCGCTGAGCTCGCGGCGCCCCACGCGTATTGCTCGGATGTCCGCGACGCCGGAGGCGAGCGCGGGGTGCACGGCGCGCCACCGGGACTCGTCGTCCACGTCCCCGACCTCGTCGACGCCCCACTCCCACCAGCAGGTCTCCTCCGCGCCCGCGAGCGCCTCGTCCCTCAGCTCCCGGAAGCTCGTGCCCTGGGAGCCGGGGCGCGTGGGGGTTCCGAGGTAGACGAGCTGCAGGTCGTGGAGCGCGCCGGAGGAGGTCGTGGGGATGATGACCTGCTCCTGCTCCTCGGTCAGCTCCTGCGCCTCGTCGTAGATGACGAGGTCGAAGCTGTAGCCGAGCGACGCGCTCTTCGTGCGCGTCGCGAAGTGGATGGAGCCGGCCGGGGCGCCGTCCCTCGGGGGCTTGAGGAAGAAGGCCTCCTGCGCGGTCTTGGCCGAGCAGTATGCGACCCTCTCGTTGAACTCCGGGTACCTCGCCGCCGGGTCGTTCGCCTTGGTCCCCAGGACCGTCCTGAACCTGCGGTACATCTCGCAGGTGGTCGAGTAGTTGTGGTCGGTCCAGAGGACGGTCGCGCCCTCCGCCATCGCGCGGTACAGCGCCCACACGATGCCGGTCACGCTCTTGCCGGTCTGCCGCTCCACGGAGCCGCCAACGACCGGGTTCGCGTAGAAGCGGCCGTCGTCGGTCCTGGCGCCCATGTCCTCGAGCATGGCCCTCTGCCACGCCTGGCACGGGTAGCCGCACCTCGCGCCCAGCTCCGCGGCCCTGCCTCCTCGGCTGTTGCCCTCGGCGTACGGCGCGGACAGGTGGTGCTTCGGCGGGAGGTACTCAGAGGCTGAGGACCTCGGCGAGGCCGCCGGACACGACGCCCGCAGCCTCTCGATCCTGCTTCCCGCCACCGCCGCCCATCCTCTCGATCTCCTCTATCGTCTTCCTGTACTCGGGTGCGAGCCTCGCCACGTCGGCTGGCGACGCCTCCTCCAGGGACGCCCATATGAGGTCCCTCAGGCCCTCGAGGCGCCCCCTGTCGCCGCCGGAGCGCCCGATGCACTCCGGGGCCCTGCGGGCTTCCGTCGGCTGAACCGCGGGGCCCTCCCGGGCCCTCCGCTGCATCGGGGCCGGGGCGTCCGTCCCGGCATCCTCGCGCAGGTGCATGTCGCGGATCTTCTTGTAGACGCCGCGCTCGCTCCTCCCCAGCTCGGCGGCCATTTCCGCCACCGTCTTCGACCTCCAGTTGTCGCGGATGTAGTCCATCTCGCGCTGGGTGTACTGGCGGGCGAAAGCCATGCGCATCGACCCCCGATGCAGTCCCGGAGATTCCGCCTTCTGAAAAAACGGCCCTGTGCGCCGGTAGTGGCCTTTTGCCTAGGGCGGGGAGGGGGTGCCCCCCGGTCCCGGCTCAGAGCCACCGGCGAGACGAGTGGACGCGATGGCCCGAGGCGCCACGTGCCCTCGCCGCCTGCTCCATGACCCACTCGACGCTGCGGTTCGAGCGCCACTCGTTGCACGCCCTGTGCGCCGCGGCGAGGTTCGACGGGTCCGTCGGCGAGCCTCCCCTGCTGACCGGCACCAGCTCGTCGCACTCGAACGAGCGCGGGTCGCCGGCCGGCAGCGAGTAGTCGATGTCCGCCGGCCTGCCGAACGCCTGGCAGATCCAGCACGGGCGGCCCTCGGCCCGCAGCCTGGCCACCGCCCTGCGGCGGGCGGCCCCGTTGCGCTTCCGTGGGTTACCCACGGGTGAGGTCCATCGGACTGCCGTGGTTGGCCATGCACCAGAGGACGTCGGCGGGGTCGGGCTCGTAGGCCCTGGCGTGGTCCATGGCGTGGCGCCTGGTGGGGGGGAGCCTGACGCTGACCCCGCGCTCCAGGAGCGCCCTAACCATCGCCCAGCTCATCGCGGTGTCGTAGCGTGCCGCGATCTCCGCCATGCGCTCGAGCGTCATCGTGTCCCCCTCGCCAAAAGGAGCGGCGCCCGCGGGAACCGGTCCCGTGGGCGCCACGCGAAATTCGATGCTGCCACTATGCCACGAAAATCCCGGCACGACCCGGCAACAGTTGGCAAAACCCGGCACGACCCGGCAACAGTTGGCAGAACCCGGCAGAGCCTGGCACCACCTGGCAGAGCGAGCGCGGTCGGTCATGTGAATTTGGGAGGCGGCTTGGCTCAGCCCTCGGCAACGCCGGCGCCCTCTGCGACGGCGCGCCAGCCGTAGGAGTCCACGGTGTCCAGGGAGACCCTCACGGCGTCCCTGCACCACCTCTCGCTGGCCCCGACCATCGCGGCCACGGACGGCCAGGGCCTCGCCGCGCAGAAGCGCCACCACATGGCGTCGGCCTGGCGCGGGCCGAGCAGCGCCTGGATGCCGCCGTTTCCGTCCTCGGACGTGCCGTAGATCACCGACGAGGCCAGCCCTATGAGCTCGTAGTCCTCGTCCTGCCTGCGGCGGAGCCTCTCCTCCTGGTCCACGTAGATGTCGACGGCGCGCATGGCGTCCGGGGCGCCGCCGCGCGATGACGGCGCGTCGTACCTCTGGGCGCGCAGTCCGCACGCCGACTCGAGCCTGGACAGCCTGGACCGTATCTCGGACGCGTCCCTGGACGCCTCGCGCACGGCCTCGAAGAGGTCCCTCGCGGAGCCGAAGCGCGGGGTCATCGCCGCACCCCGCACGCGACGGCGAGCAGCAGCCCCAGTAGGGCGAACGCGCAGACGGTCTCGGCTCCTGACATTCACGGCTCCTGTCTACTCGGGGATTTCCCCAGTATAGGCCCACAATCCGAGCCTGGTCCCGCCTTCACGCCACGGCCACCGCCCGCGACCCATCCCCACTCGCCGCTCGAGACTTACATCTTTCCGCACGGGAGGGCACGCGGGATGCCCGCGCGATGGGGCGCGAGCTGGGCGTTGTCCCCGCGCGCGCGGGTCCCTCGCCGGCGCCCCGCTGCCAGCCCGCTGCCAGCCGTTTCGGTTCGGTGGGCGGCAGCTCCGGAGCCGTTGTCGCCATCGAGGCCAGCCGGCAAGCCGGCGCCGTGCCCGACCAAACTTCCCCGTGCCGTCGATCGCCGCGGTACAGGGACGCGCACGCGCCGAAGAGACGGTACAGCAGGTGCCGGAAGCCTTTTGAATCGTGCGCCCCATAGCTGTAGCGATTAAGGCTTGGGGATTTCTTAAATCTATAATTAGTCTCATTGGGATTTTTAAATGGTATAATTAGCCATACAGACAAACTAGATAGCTAGATTAAGGGGTTCTATGTATCAGCAGCAGGTCATGGATTTCATAATTTCGTCCATGGGTGGCGAGGATGGACTCGCCAGGCTTATTGGCTCCTACCGCTCTGCCATCGAGCACGGGCTGCCCACGGCACTGTCAGAGAGCTTCGATGGCATGAGGAGTACCGACTCCCGCTCCTACATCCTGCGCGATTACGTTGCGAATGCCTTTGCTGATCAGATGCAGATCTCTGGCTTCGCGGTTAAGCACGCCATTTACGGTGGGAGCTGGTGGACCAGCTGCGTTGCCGAGGGCAATGGGCTGAGCGTTACCACCTGCAGGGTCTCTGGACCGAATGCAAAGCTCCCCAACAATCAGTTCGTCAACTCAATGAAACGCAGCAATCAGATGACCATCCCCCTCGATGGCTTGAGCCCAGACGATGGCGACGACACCTCACTCAAGGTTGTCGTCGCCTACCATACGTTCCGGCGTGGAAACGCCATCGTGCTGGGTGGGGTTGAGCTTGTTCTTCCATTTGCGGACGCCTGCTCGGAGATGCGGAAAGACATTACTGGGCTCGAGGTAAAGAGGCAGATCCCCCAGACTTCTCCCGTTGTTCCCGTCATTCGCGTAAAGACGAAGAGGTCGGTTGTGAATGGGAACGACTAGACGGTTCAACGGCACCCGCGTGAAGACCATGCGCGAGGCACGCATGATGACTGCCAAAAAGCTCTCCTTGGAGGCGGGCGTTTCGACGACGACCATCTCAAGAGTCGAGCATGGGGGTGACATGTCCCTCGACATCGCAGAGAGGCTGGCCAATGCGCTGGGAGCTAGCGTCGCAGCTTTCGGAGGCGTCGATGAGGTCCTTGACACCCCCGTGTACTTTCGGTCTTTCTCTTCCGCGACTAAGGCGGCGCGAAAGGCCCAGGATGCAAGGTCGTTGATGGCAAACTCCATCATCGATGTCATCGATGATTATCTGTACTTCCCTCAATTCGACCTCTCCGACATCTGCACGGAGACCGATATCAACTCGATAACGAATGACGTGATTGAGTCTGCCGCTGCAGAGGTTCGCGAACTCTGGCATCTCGGCGATGGCCCCATCAACAGCCTTGCTGCCGTCGCCGAAGCCAACGGCGTCGTTCTTGCCTTGACGCCGTTCTCTGTGGGAACGCTCGACGGTTTCTCGCGAATGGGGGATTTGGGCCGTCCGATCATCATGGTGAACACGGACAATGGAACCGCATATCGATGGCGCTTTGACCTCGGTCATGAGATTGGGCACATGGTTCTCCATCAGCACCTGAGCGATGCAACGGTAAGCGACCCAAACGTGAACGGGGTACTCGAGTCGCAGGCCCACTACTTCAGTGGCGCTCTCCTCATGCCCGAGGACTCGTTCGTCCAATCGTTGCCTGGTCTAAGCATCAATGACTTTCTTTCGGTCAAATCATATTGGGGCGTCTCGCTCCAAGCCATGCTCATCCGCGCTCGCAACATCGGGATTCTTGACGAATCGCAATACACGGCTCGTCAGGTAACGGTCAGCAAGAAGAAGTGGCGTAGACGTGAGCCCCTTGATGACCAGCGCATGCCCGAGACCCCTACCCTGCTTCGCACGTGTGTGTCCATGTGCGTTGAACAGTGCGGTCTGTCCGTCCAGCAGATAATGGACGATGCGGGCGTTCCAACCGATATATTCGAGGACTTAATCGGAGTCCGAAGGGGCTTCATCAAGGACGGTGGCTTCGAGCCGAGAGTTCAAAACGTCAGCATGAAGGTCATCGACTTCCCCGGCCCTACCGCTTGACGCGAGACCTGAAGCACTCATCGTCTTTGTGACGGCCCCCTCGCCTGGATGCTTGAACTGCCTCCCATTCCTTGGACATGGAAATTGAAGTCCAAGGAATGGGAAGGCCGGCAGCGTGGCATGCGCTTTTGCTATCACACAGTCTCTGGAATAGCATCAATCTCCCGCTCGCGGACCAGACGGGCTTGGGTTCCGGTCATCCCTCGCGTGCGTCGAAGTGGCTGCAGAAGTCCTCGTTGGCCACCGGGTGGCCCCACAGGCCGCACCATGGGTGCGCGTGCCTGGGGTCGGTGTGCCGGCACTCCTGGCACGTCCCCGTGGTGGCCTGGGGCGCGACGTAGTCCGCCAGGCCGTCAAGAGCGGTCGAGAGGTGCCTCCCGTCGCCGAAGGCGTCGAGGACGTCACCCCCGAGGCACGCGAGGTCGGGCTCGCTTGCCGTCCCCCCGAGCACCGCCTCGCGCAGCCGCTCGACCTGTGCGTTGAGCCGGAGTGAGATGGCGATCTCCTCCCTCTCCTCGTCATTCGGCATCGTCGCGCACCTCCTCCTCCACCTCATGGCCGCGACGGCGCTGGCATGGGTCGCAGCTTGCCCAGTGCCACATGCACTGGCATGGCTCGCACGGATGGCAGGCGTCATTGCCTGCATCCATGGCGTGAATCGTCGCGGCCTGCACGTGCCGGCCGTCAGACAGCCCCTGAGCGTACCCGTCGTACCAGCTCGCGCAGGCGAGGGCGGCACCCGCGACGCACGCGAAGAGGACCACCCAGCCGGTCAACGGGGACCACCATCCCTTACGTAGTGCACGTAGAGCGCGTCCAGGAACCTCGCCACGTCTATTAGCACGTCCCCCATCGTGACGTACAGCGCGTCAGCGTTCCTGGCGAAGTCGTTCACCCAGCGCACGAGCTGGGCCTCGCGCCGCGCGCGGTAGAAGTCGCCGCTGCGCATCCTCGCGTGCCTGGTCCTGTCCTTTGCCATCAGCGTTCTCCGTCCCTTCTCCTCGCCCACGCGCAGTAGCCGTCCGGCCACGTGGTGCAGAGGTGGCGTGCGCACTCGTAGGGCCACGTATCCCCGGTAATGCAGTCCGCGCAGTCCCTGCACCTGATGACCTCTCCGGTAGTCCTGGCGTTGGAGATGCCATCCGTGGTGTCCAAGATGTACTCGGCCATCAGCGCCTCCTATACCTACGCTCGAACTTCATGCAGCCTTCTGCGGCGCTCCTGCATGCGTTCGGGCTGTCTCCGGCATCGACCACCTGCCCGCCAAGGCCGCACGCGTGCACCGGCCATCCCGCCGTCCACGGCCATATCTCGGCCTGCTCACGCTCGCGCTCCTCGTCGCGGAGGAAGTGCACGCACGCACCGCACGTGTCCCGGTAGTCTCCGACCGGCCTCATCAGCGCTCGCCCCCTCTCGTGATACGTGAGCCGCACTCGCAGCAAAACCTCGGCATGTCCTTGGCACTCACGCCGAAAACCGCGTGCCCGCACGATAGGGGCACTCCCGTCAATCGAGTACCGTCCTTTAGCTCGGCAACTGCTTCCTTACCGGGAATGACATGACACGTCGGGTCTATGAGGTCGGCGAGGCGTCTCAAGCCGTCGCGCAGCGCCAGCTCGTCCGTGGCGCACACCTGCATCCCGTAGAGCGTGCCGCTGATGTACGTGTGCCCAAGGCACCCGCACACGTCGAACGGGCCGCGCATCCTCGCCGCCACCTCGCGGCGCTCTTCGTGGCTAATCATCGACGTCTCCCCAGTAGTATTGTGCGAACTTCTCTTTCGAGTCGAGTAACTGCACATTGGCAATCCTGGTGTTGAACATCCTGCCGTCCTCTAGCTCGACGGCTGCGAAGGCATCTGATTCCTGGCCCGACGCGTCGCCGACCATAATCCCCATGTGAATCCAGCTGCGCACGTAAATCATGTGGCATAGCCCGTTCACCCAGAGCACGTGTTCACCATCGGAACTCATAACCTTGCATGGGCGTGGGAACTCTTGTGCGCCAATCATCGCTCGCCCCCGCTCGTCGCTAGTCAGTGCCATCGCTCGCCTCCCTCGTTGCGTCCCTGAGCGCCCTCTCGATGGCCGTCCTCGTGGCGGCGTCGGCGTCGCCCGGCCTCCATCCGTGGGCGGAGCACCAGTCGTAGGCCTCGACGTACCTCCTCGCCGCATAGCTGTTCAGCCGCCGCATGAAGAAGAGGCCTGTCGACGCCCTGCTCGTGACGGCATCGACTATCTCGAAGCCGCTGGGGGTGTCGGCCTCGACGGCCTTGACCGCGGTCCCGTCGAGGAGCTCGGTCTGGTATGCGTCGAGATTGCGCCCCAGGAACGGGTCGTTCCCCTTGGGCCATGGCTCCAGCTCGCCGTCCTCGTCCTTGCCCGCGATGGCAGCGGCCACCGCCCATGACGCCATGCGCCCCATGCTCTCCCGGTGGTCATTCGTGAGCCCGTCCTCGACGCGCCGCGCCTCGGCGTCCGCCGCCTTGCGCTCGTCCGCGTCGGGGTCCGCGCAGAAGAGCTCGTAGCCCGGCCTGCCGTATTGCCTCGGGTATGCGGTGATCGCCGCGCCCTCCGGTGCCTTCGCGAGCACATTGTCCACGGTGCTCGGCCCGGAGACGGTGCCGAGGTAGATGAGCCCGTTCCCCTCCGGGTCCCAGGTCGGCGCGTCGCCCTCCCCGTAGGTCACGCGGTCGCCCGCCTTCCGGCGGATCAGCGCGTCGGCCTCGGCCGCGGCGTGCTCCTCCCTGATGTGGCCCGCCTCGCGCTCGGCGGCCGCGGCGTTGGGCCTCGAGAGCACGCGCCGACGCTCCTCCTCCGAGAACGACTCGTCCGCCGCCGCCAGCAGGGTCCCCATGCTGGCCTGCTCGGGTGCCTCGCGCACCACCCTCCTGGCGCGGCGCACGCGCTCCTCCGTCGACCCCAGGGCGCCCGCGGCCCTGCCCTCCGGGACGTCGAGCCTGAGCATCCGCTGGGTGCCGCGTGCCCGCTCCTCGTCCGAGAGCCGGAGCTTGTCGTCCGTGGCCATCATGGCCACGAGCTCGTCCGCGTCGTCGTACCCGTCGACCACGACGCAGTCCACGCGCTCCGCGCCCAGCTCCCTCATGGCGCGCCAGCGCCTCTCGCCGTCCACGATCCTGTAGACGCCGCCGTCCGGCACCACCACGATGGGGCACACGGGCTGCCCGCCCGTGGCCTCTATCGAGCGGGCCAGCGCCTTGAGGTCGCCCATCTCGCGCCTGGGGTTCGTCCCGCTCGGCCTCACGAGGCCCATCGGCACGCTCTCCCTGAAGCTCTCCGCCATCGTCTTCCCCTTTCTCTCGTCACTCGCCCGGGTCGCCCATGAGGCGACCCCAGGCGTCCGCCACCCTCTGGTCGTGCCCGGGCATCACGTGCCCGTAGATCTCCGTCGTGACGCCCGTGTCCGCGTGCCCCAGCCTGGTCGAGACCTCCTTGAGGTCCGCGCCCTCGGCGAGGAGCAGCGACGCGTGGATGTGCCTCAGGTCGTGGAACCTGAGCGAAGCCACGCCGTCGGCGTCCGGGCTCGCCCGCGCGAAGTCCGCGCGCAGGCCGTACCAGCCCGCCCGCACCCTCGACGGCGGCTCCCACGAGCCGTCCTCGCTGAGGAGCGGGTCTGCGTCCCCGTGCGGCCCCAGCGCCCGCCTGGCGGGCATCCAGCCGTCCGAGAGCAGCGCGTGCAGCCTCCGGTCTATGGCCACGGTGCGCATGGAGGAGCCGGTCTTGGTCGCGCCGCGCACGGCGCGCCCGCCCTCGACCCTCACCGAGCCGGCCACGACGAGCTCTCGCCTCCTCCTCCCCAGGTCGCGCACCCTGAGCCCCAGAGCCTCGCCCTGCCTGAGGCCGGCGTCCATGGCCACGAGCGCGGCGAGCGCGGAGACCAGCCTCCGCGTGCCGGCGGCGTCCCTGCCCTGGTCCGCGAGCAGCCGCGCGGCCTCGCCGTAGAGCCAGGCCCTGAGGGCGAGGCACGCCTCCTCGGTCGGCGGCTCGACCGACCTGCGCTCTGGCCTCGGCGCCCGCAGGCCGCGCGTGGGCACGCCGCTGGCGAGCCCTCGCTCGGAGAGCCACTTGAAGCAGGCCGAGAGCATCCAGTGGACGGCGTTCACGGTCTGGCGGCTGAGGCCACGCCCGTCCCGTCCGCCGTGCCTGAGGAGCGCCAGCTCGAGGTTGCTCACGTCCATGGGCGTCACCTCGTCGGGCCTCCTGCCGCGCCACGCCGGCTCGACGTAGAGCCTGAGCAGCGAGCGGCGCTTGGCCGAGGTGGCGGCCCCGGCGCGGCCGTCCGCCTCGCACGAGTCGATCCACGTCGCCACGAGCGACGGCAGGTCGCCCCCGCCCATGACCGCCGCGAGCCACGCGGTTGCCGCGGCCATCGCCTGCTCGTCCGTCATGCCCGGGAAGCTGCGGTAGACCCGCATGGGCCTGCCGGTGGCCGGGTCGGGCACCCCGAGCGAGGGCCGCACGTAGGGCACGCCGGCGTCCGTGTGCCTGAGCGTCAGCCTCGCGGCGACGTCCGCCCCGGCGCTCACGACGCGCCCCCCGCGGGCGCGTACCCACAAGCGAGGTTTGGGGCTTTTCTATTTCTTGTATAAGTAATAATTGAGGGTGCCGGTTTCATCTCGGTTTTCCGTCCCGCGCTCGTCGTGCGCCGCATTGCTAAACCGATTGGGTTTCCGTTGGGTTTGCGCTTGGGTTCCCGCTGGGTTCCGTGCCGCGCGTCGCTTGCGTAACCGATTGGGTTTCCGTTGGGTTCGCGGCCTGTCCTCCGCCCGGCGCCGGCCGCCCCCTCGGCCTTCCGCCCCTGCGCGCGTTCGAGCGGTTCGCCCTCAGGCGCGCCTGGTACGACTGCTGCGCGGCGAGGACGTCGGCGTCGGCCACCGTCCCGCGCGCCAGCAGCTCCGCGTCTATCGCGTCGCACGACGCGAGCACCTGCAGGAACTCCAGGCAGCGCCTGGGCGTCGAGAACCCCAGCTCCCTCGCCAGGCCGCGCAGCTCGCGCTGGTCCGAGACGTCGAGCGTCGCGCCCGGCGACTGCGCCAGCATCTGCCTGAGCGCCACCCAGCGCCCGTAGTCAGCCCACGAGGCCGCCGTGCCTCCCGAGAGGACGTAGCGCCCCTGGGGCGTCTGGAAGTCGTTCGTGCGTATCCGCATCCACTGCGGGTACTTGTCGTCCACGCTCACCGCCATCGCGCGTCCCCCTCGGTCACCCTGCCGACCTCGACGCCGGCAGTCCAGCCCCTGCTCTCGAGCAGCTTCGATATGCTCCTCGTGATCCCGTCGACCCTCTCGGGCTCGCAGTAGACCACCATCCTCGTCGGCGGGTCCACGCGCCCGCCCTCCTGGAACGCGTAGGTCACGCGGCTCAGCACGTGCGTCGGCCGCCCAGTCCACCGCTCGAGCTCCTCGGGCGTCACCACCGAGTGCGTGCGCCTGCCAAGCTCGAGCGAGGCCCGCTCGAACGCCGACATCGACCCAGGCCCGTCCATCGCATGCTCCCTTCTCTGCGCCCGGGGCACGGGCGCTCGTCGATCTCTCGTCCGACCATGCCGCGCTCGCAGGCCCCCGCCCCGCCCCGGCGCCACCCGGGCCACGCAGGTCCGAGTCGCATGCCTCCATCCCGGGTGGCACCCGGCCGGGGCGGGAGGCCGCTGGCGTCACGTGGGCCAGACCACGCCCACGGCGTGCTCCGGCACCGACGGGTCGAGCGCCTGCCTGGTGTCGGCCACGCACAGCTCCCGGACGTACATGAAGAAGTCGGGGTTGCCGCGCTGCGCCGCCGACACGTGCGACGCCTCCTCACGCATCCTGTCGAGGCCGTCGTAGGTGAGGTACGCCGTGTGGTGCCAGTTCCTGCCGTCAGCGGTCCAGGAGAGCACCCAGCGGCACGCCTCGGAGAGCTCCACCGTCCTCCTCGCCATGTCCGTCCCTCCCCTATCCGACAAGCCCGGCCAGGAACACGAGCACCCAAAGGGCGCCGCCGAGCGCGAGCGCGTCCAGGACGTCGTCCCGCGTCAGCCCGAGGAGCCTACGCATGGAGCAGCGCCCCCTTCGGCTTGTACGTGGGCCAGCACCTGCGCACCCACTCGTCCACGTCCGCCAGGCTCACGTAGAGACGCCCGGACGGCTCCCCCGTGTCGCGCCTGGTGCACGGCTTGGCGTACGCGGGCAGCTCCCCGCGCTCGATGCCGCCGCGCACCAGCTCCGGCGCCACGTGCAGGTAGCACCGCGCCGCCGTGCCGTACGGGAGCCAGCCCGGCCCCACCGGGTCTGGCCTCCTCCGCTGCTGTACAATCCCATCTGACATGTGGACCTCCCGAGTCCGTGTCGCCGCCCTCGCGCCTAGGCCACGCGGGGGCGCTTTCCTATGCGAACGTATCCGCCGTGGCCAGCAGGTGCGGGACGGGCTCGACGGCTCCAGCGCTCTTCGCGTGGAGGAGGCTGTGCGTGTTGACGGTCATCATCCGTGACGCGGACAGGCAGAAGTCCATCTCCGGCCCGTGCTCCGCGTAGAGCGCCCTCGCGAACGCCTGGGTCTTCTCGAACGTGTAGAACCCGCGCTCGTGCCAGGTGCCGCCATCCGTGGTCCATGTGACCCTCCAGCTCGGTACGGGTGAATCGGTGACCATGTCGTGCTCCTTTCCTTGTTCTCCGACTTGAATTTAATTCAAGTCCCTAGGCAAAAAAATCTCGTCCCGTGATACGTGCAGGAACTGGCAGACCTTGTCCAGGTCCGCCACCCTCATGCGGCCGGGATCCTGCTCGTATTTCTGGTACGTGGGATAGGAGACGTCAAGCAGGGTGACCATCGCCCCCTTGGTGACCCCACGCGAGCGCCTTATCTCCGCCAGCGTCTGCTTCATCCTCTCACCTCCTCGTTTCTTGAATCATATTACACCAGATTACAATCCATTCAATACTTACTTTGAATATATTTGAACTGCACTTCAAATAAATTTGAAATGGGGTGTGTCATGGGATTCGCGCGCAACGTCAGGGCGAACCGCGAGCGGCTCGGCCTCTCGCAGGAGGAGCTGGGCAGGAAGGTCGGCCTCACCAACTCGGCGGTGAGCCAGTGGGAGTCCGGGAGGGCAAAGCCCCGCATCGGTGTCATGAAGAACCTTTCGGAGATCTTCGGCATGTCCGTCTCCGAGCTCCTCGGGGAGGACGCACCCGGCCCTGGCCTGCGTGCCCCCGTGGGAAGCTCCGCCATGGTGCCGATGCGCAGGCTTGGGAGGACGCACGCCGGTGAAGCCGTCGAGGAGATACCCGACGACGGCGTGGTGGAGGTCCCAGCTGGCGTGGCTGGGAGGCACCCGCACGCATTCATGCTCGACGTCGACGGAGACTGCATGGACAGGGCGTACCCGCCGGGATGCGTCGTGATGGTTGACCCGGATATGGAGCCATGGAACGGCTGCGCCGTCGTCGCAGAGACGGCGCCTGGGGAGTCGGTCATGCGCCGGTACATGCGTGGCGCGGCGACCCTCATGCTCTCCCCCGACAGCTTCGAGGACCACGAGGACATGGTGTTCTCGGGCGATTCGAGCGCCGAGGTGAAACTGGTCGGCGTGGTCGTCTGGTTCCAGGCGGCTAGGGACGAGACAAGGTAGAAGGGGCTGGTTCTGTATGGAGTTCGCAGACGCGGTGGCGCAGATGGGCAAGAAGGTCGAGTCGCTGAAGGACTCGATAACCACGGAGGAGGCCACGAAGAACGCGTTCATCATGCCGTTCATCGGCAGCGTCCTGGGCTATGACGTCTTCAACCCGAACGAGGTGATACCGGAGTTCACGGCGGACGTGGGCGTCAAGCGCGGCGAGAAGGTTGACTACGCCCTCGTCCTGGACAGCCAGGTGCAGATCATCATCGAGTGCAAGAAGGTCGGCACGCAGCTCTCGCTCGAGAACGCCAGCCAGCTCTACCGCTACTTCGCCTGCACGCACGCCCGCATCGGCGTCCTCACCAACGGCCAGGTGTGGAACTTCTACATGGACCTGGACGAGCCGAACAAGATGGACTCCAAGCCGTTCCTCGTCCTGGACCTCCTGGACATAGACAAGCTGACGCTCCCGGAGCTGCAGAAGCTCAACAAGCCGTCGTTCGATATCGACTCCATAGCGTCCAGCGCCGAGGAGCTGAAGTACGTGGGCGCCCTCAAGCGCGCCGTGGCGGAGCAGTTCCGCGACCCGTCCGACGAGTTCGTCAAGCTCCTTGCGTCGAGCGTCTACGACGGCGCGTTCAGGCAGGCCGTGGTGGCGAAGTTCCACCCGCTGGTTGAGAAGGCCCTGAGGCGCTTCCTCAACGACCAGGTGAACGACAGGCTCACGACGGCGCTCGGCAGCGAGGACCAGGACGCGGACAGCGAGGGCTCCCCCGCCGCGAACACGCGCGAGGACGAGCCCGAGGTCCCCGACAACGGGATAGTGACCACCGAAGAGGAGGTGGACGCGTACTCGATAGTCAAGGCCATCGCGTGCTCCGAGGTCGACCCGTCCAGGGTGACCATGAGGGACGCCAAGAGCTACTGCGCCGTCTTCCTGGACGACAACAACCGCCGGCCAATCGCCCGCCTCTACTTCAACACCAAGCAGAAGCACTTCAGCGTCTTCGACGGGAAGCACGAGTCCGAGCACTACCCCATCGACGGCGTGGACGAGATCTACTCGCACGCGGACGAGATAAGGCGCCAGGCTCGAGCGCTCGCGGGTCAGGAATAGCCCCCATGGGCACGGAGGTTGAGCGCGGGAGGCGCTACCGCCTGCGGTACTGGGCGGAGACGCCGGAGGGCTACGAGGACCTCGTGGTTGGGCCGCGCGACCCGCCGGTGGAGGTGCTTGGCACGGTCGTGTGGTGGCAGGCGTACGAGGACGTCACCAGGTAGGGACTAGGAAAGCAGCAGCCTCGCCAGGTTGGCCAAGAACACGACCAGCGAGCCAACGAGGACTATCGCGCGATCAAAATCGTCCATGAGGAGATGCCCCCAATGCAGGTCGATACCGTCATGAGCCTCGTCTCCATGATAGCCGCCGCCATCACGGCCATTGCCGCCGTGCGCGGGGAGTGGTCATGGGTCGGAAGGGCGAGGGCGCGTCTGGAGCTGGCGGCGCTGTTCGATGGTGCCGGCGACGAGCGGTCGCGCTCCATCGCACGTGCGATTCGCGCAGAAGCGTGTCTCGTCGCAGAGAGGTCCATGGGAAGCACGCGCCATTACGACAACATCATCTTGGCCACCTTCGTGGTCCAGGCCATCCTGCTCGCCGTGGCGGTCATCTCTGGGGCGGACGCCGTGGTGCCGGCCGCGTGCCTCGTCGTGTCCGCCGTGTCGGTGCTGGCCGGGGGGAGATGACATGGGCACAGATGGCCGGAGCCCGCTCGGGCACAAGGAGGAGGTCCGCCCCGGCGTGTGGCGCGTGGCGGTCTCCTGCGGCTACAGGGCGGACGGGACGCAGCGCCGCGTGTGGCGCACGGTGCGCGGGACCGCCAGGGACGCGGACGTGGAGATTGCGCGCATCGCCGGCGAGATGGGCGCGGAGCCGTGGCTCGGCGACCGGATGACGCTGGACGAGTACTACTGGGGGCGGTTCTCCCCGGAGCGCCACGCGACCACGACGAGGGCCAACGCGGCGAGCCACGACTCCAACTACCGCACGCACATATCGCCGGACCTCGGCGGCCTTGACGTGGGCTCCATCACCAACACGCGCATAGCGCGCTGGGTTGCCTCCCTGCCGCCCCAGAGCGCGCCGAACTACGTGCGAACTCTCCGGGCCGTTATGGCCCAGGCGAAGTTCGACCACGTGATCTCGGAGAGCCCGATGGAGGGCTACCGCTTCCGCATGCCGCGCGGGCGCTCCACGGCACCGCTGCCGGTCTGGGGCGTCGCCGAGGTGGCGGAGGCGCTGTCCCGCCCCGCCTTCCGCTCCTCCCAGCTCTTCGCGCTTTGGCTCGTGATGGCGGGCGGCGGCCTCTCGCGCTCGGAGGCCCTGGCACTCGACTGGGAGGGCGTGGCGTGGTCCGAGGCCCCCGGCGGGCACTGGGCGGCCGTGGTGACCATCGCCGGCGCCTGCACCATGCGCGACGGGATGAAGGAGCCCAAGAACGACCGGCGCTACAGGCGCGTGCCCCTCGCGCCGCCGTTCTCGGACGCCCTCCGGGAGGTCGCGGGCTCCGGGCCCATCTGCCAGAGCGTGCGGCACGCCACGGACGGGCCGGTGCCAACGGGGCACCGCCTCAGCCCCGGCTACGTCCCCAAGCGCTGGAAGGCGCTGTTCTCCCCCGGTGCGCCCCTTGATGGCCTGCCGTTCGTGCCGCTCGGGCGGATGCGCGCCACGTACGCCACGATGGCCCAGGCTGCGGGGCTCGACTCCACGATCATCAACCGCATCCAGGGGCGCTCCCCCGGCTCCCAGGTCCTGGAGGGGCACTACCTCAACCCGGAGCTAGGCACGCTGGCCCGCGCGCAGGACGCCGTGGCACGCGGCCTTGCTGGGGGATTTGCATCAACTATCTAACCACTACAGACCACTAGCGCGTGTGATTTTATGTGGTACGGTGTGGCGCATGCAACGGACTGGCACGACGTTTGCACAGGTAGATTAAGGTGTATCAGGACCATTCATTGATTTGGGAGCAGAGGGTCGCTGGTTCGAATCCAGTCGCCCCGACCATAGAAACGCAGGTGGGGCGGGGTAAAACCCGTCCCATTTTTATTTCAACTACCGAGAGAAGCGCCGGCTATCTGTCAGGCGACCTGACGCTGCTGTCCGGCTGCGCCTGGGTTATGGAGTTGCGCAGGCGGCCCGTGTCCACGGGGCACTTGGCCTTCGCCTGGCCCTCTGCGGCCGGGCCCACCTGCTCCAGGCCGCGCGAGAGCGCCGGCGCGAGCGCCGAGAGCCACTCCTGCGTATGGTCGCCTACATCCACGTTGTTCGCCATCCCGCATCACCTCGCGGCCATGGTCGCCTGGTGGTCACGCGGCATGAAAAAGGCCCCCGCCGTGGTGGCGGGGGCCTGAGCCATGCCTGGGCTTGGGTTGGGCTACAGCATCGAACAGAGCGTGGCGGCCGTGGCGGAGACCGCCGCCACGTCGAACGGTCGCGCCTCGCACGAGCGGATGGCGCCAAGGATGCAGGCTATTGTCTTGAAGTCGCTCATGCGAACGTGACGTCCTTGCCGGTGAAGTCATGAATGCCATCGATGGCTATGCTGTTGTCCCCCATGTCCATCACTGGAATCGCCGCGTACTTGGTGCCATCAACGATAAGATCACGCCATCCGGCGCTAGGGAGGTCGTGGTCTAGCACCATCAGCGTCTTACCGTTGATTTCGATGCAATCCTGTATTCTCATCGACCCCAGACCTCCTTAGCTTGCCTAGGTAATAGTCGAGCGCCTTCCTTGTTTGCTCGGTCTCCTCTTTGGGGATATTGTACTGCTTCTCCGAATCCAAGAGGTACATCTGAGCATCGCGTTTCCGCAGGTTGCGCATGGTTTCTGCATCAAACTCCGAGTAGTCGCCACGCTGTGACTGTCTGAAGTGAAAGACCTCCTCAAGAACCTCCGATGTCGTTGCGTCGTTCCTCAGGATGATGGTGTCTCCGACTGCGGAGGCTCCCGCGCCCATCTTGTCCAGATGGTCCTCCCACTCCTTGTCTCCTCGTATTACCTTCCCGCCATGCCTCTCGACGTAATTCTTCTGCGAGTTGTACAGGGCATCGTTGACGACCTGCACGTTGCGACGTGGCTTGTCCTGCTTCCTCGTAAGCTCTACTGCTTCCCTAAGCGCCTCCTGCTGCTCGGCACGACTCATCGACGGGAAGTCGCGGCCCGTCTTCCCGTCGGCGCCGAGCCTAGCAACGATGCGCCTTCGCAGCTGCGCCCTGCTCACCCCGGCCCTGCTCGCGGCCTTGCCGACGGCAGGCGTGTCCATGAACTCCTTCAGGCTTCGCCCGCTTGGCTTGGGCCTCTTCGGGTCCCTCCCCGCCTTCCAGTCCTCGTAGCTCGTCTCAAGCTTGCTCGCGTTGCGGTCCTCGAAGGCGTCGTAGCCTGGCACGGAGGCCACCAGGGTGCAGCGGCAGTTCCACACCTCGGAGGCCGGACCCGTGGGGTCGCCGGGGTAGCGCAGGCCGTTCGAGAACCGGCCGTCATCGCCCACAAGGAGGCACAGATTGCCTCTTACCCGAAACATCACACGTGTTGTTTCTTATTTGATTTTGTCAGCAGACTAACAGGGATTTTCTCGCAACAGATAAGAATAGAAACAACACGTGTGAGGTTTAGGCGAGGCCGCAGCAACACAAAAGGCGCATTCGATAAGAAAAAAAGGGGCCAGGCGACAATTCGCCTGGCCCCTCTCGCCTAACGCCGCAACGGCTCACTCCCCCTATGAGAGAAGCGCGGTGAGGTCCTCCTCGGGCGTCGAGATGGGAGAAATGCCAAACTCGCGCACCAGAATGTCAAGGACGTTGGGGCTCACGAAAGCAGGAAGCGTAGGCCCAAGCTTGATGTCCTTGATGCCCAGGTAGAGAAGGGCAAGCAGGTCTGCAACAGCCTTCTGCTCGTACCAGGAAAGCACAATCGAGAGCGGCAGGTCGTTCACACCGCAGTCAAAGGCGTCCGCAAGAGCCAGGGCAATCTCGACGGCGCTGTAGGCGTCATTGCACTGGCCGATGTCGAGAAGCCTGGGGATACCGTCAATGTCGCCCAGGTCAAGGTCGTTGAAGCGGTACTTGCCGCACGCAAGGGTGAGGATGACCGTGTCCTTGGGAGCCTGCTTGACGAGCTCGGTGTAGTAGTTACGGCCAGGCTTGGCGCCGTCGCAGCCGCCAACGAGGAAGAAGTGCTTGATCTTGCCAGCCTTGACGGCGTCGACAACCTTGTCGGCAACCGAGAGCACCGCCGCGCGAGCAAAGCCAGTCACGACCTTGGTGCCGCCGTTAATGCCCGTAAGCTGCACGTCCTCGTCGTAGCCACCAAGCTCCTTGGCCTTCTCGATGACCGGGGTGAAGTCCTTCGAGCCATCGGCAGCCGCGGGGATGTGCACGAGCTCAGGATAGGAGACAACCTCAGTCGTGAAGACGCGATCTGCGTAGCTGGGGCGAGGAGGCATGAGGCAGTTCGTGGTGAACACAAAGGCAGCGGGGACGTTGGCGAACTCCTTCTGCTGATTCTGCCATGCGGTGCCAAAGTTGCCCTTGAGCTGCGGATAGCGCTTGAGCTCGGGATAGGCGTTGGCGGGCAGCATCTCGCCGTGCGTATAGACGTTGACGCCTGTGCCCTCGGTCTGCTCGAGGAGCAGCTTGAGGTCGTGGAGGTCATGGCCGGAAATGACGATGAAGGGGCCCTTCTCGATCTTGAGCGAGACCTCGGTGGGCTCGGGCATGCCGTAGGCGCCAGTGTTGGCTGCGTCGAGCAGGCCCATCACGTCGTGGCTGAGCTTGCCCACCTGCATTGAGACAGCGAGAAGCTTGTTGAGGTCGCTCTCGGCGGCGAGGGTGGCAAGGCAATCGACAAAGGCCTGCTGGGCCTCGTCACTCACGGAGCCGAGCATGCGGGCGTGGTACGCGTAGGCAGCCGCTCCACGAAGCCCAAAGAGAATGAGCGACTTCAGCGAGCGCACATCCTCGTTGTCAGACCAAACGTGGCCGAGGAGCAGGTCCTGGGCAGCCTCGATTCCAGCGGCGGCAGCGATGCGCTCCTTCTCGGCACGTACGTCTGCCGTGATGGCGTCGACGGTTTCCTTGGAGAAGTTGACGTTGGTGATGCAGGTAAAGAGCCCGCTCACGATGAGCTTGTCGGCAAGCTCGCTGCGAGTGCCGGCCTGCTTGCAGGTGCAGGCGAGGCCCACGAGCGCACCCGTGAGCTCATCCTGTGCAAGCGCAACGTCGAACGGCTTGCCGCAGACGCCGGCGCGCCCGGTGCATGCCGTGCACTTTGCGGTTTGCTCGCACTGGAAGCAGAACATCTTCTCGTCCATCAATTCCCTCTCTCTTTGGGTGGTTCGTTGTGTACTAGTCTGCTCGCGTCCGGAGATGTGCTAAGTTGTGTTCACAACATTCCTCGATTTTTTTGGCGGTGCGACATGCGTGGTGTAGATGCCGAGTTCCTGTCCAAGACCCCCCTCTTTAGGGGCGTGACGCCTCAGGAGGTTAACGAGATGCTGGGGTGCCTTGCGGCACGGCCCCAGACGTACGAGAAGGGCGATTTGGTCTGGGTGGAGGGAAGCCCCGTCAAAAGCGTGGGCATCGTCCTTGAGGGCGGCGTGCGCGTGGAGGGCGCGGACGTCTGGGGCAACGCCAGCGTGATGGGGAGCTTCTCGGCTGGCGAGCTTTTTGGAGAAGCGTTTGCCGCCCTCCAGGACGAGCCACTGCTCACCAATGTGGTTGCCACAAAGACTCCCACGCGGGTGCTCTTCGTCGACGTGACCCACATCATGCACAGCTGTCCTAGGGCCTGCGCCTACCACGCACGGGTTGCCGAGAACCTCCTGGCATCCGTTGCGCGCAAGAACGTGCGCCTTACCCGAAGGATTCGCGACGCTGCCCCAAAGTCAATCAAGGGCAAACTGCTCGCGTACCTCTCAACACAATCGAAGCTTGCGGGGTCGAGCGAGTTTGACATTCCGTTCACGCGCCAGCAGCTTGCTGACTATCTGGGAGTTGACAGGTGCGCGCTCTGCACTGTGATCGGCGAGCTTGAGCGAGAAGGTAAGCTCACGGCAAGCCGCCGTCACTTCTCGCTTCCCGTGGTGGCAGCCAGGCGATAGCGGGGCCCTCTCCCCTATCCGCGCAGCGCCGATGCGACCTCGCTACGAAGGCGCGGCAGCACGTCCGTCTCGAACCAGGGGTTCCGGCTCATCCAGAGCTGATTTCTGGGAGAAGGATGCGCAAGCGGGAAGAAGCGCGGCAGATAGTCGGCATAGTTGCGGACTACATCGGTGAGCTTTGCTGACGAGGAGAGCTCGAGGTAGCGCCGGGTGGCGTAGGAGCCCACCAGCACGGTGAGCCGCACCTGGGGCATCATGCCGAGAAGCACGGGGTGCCACTTCTCCGCAAACCCACGACGAGGCGGAAGATCGCCGGACTTGCCCTTGCCGGGGTAGTAGAAGTCCATGGGGAGAAGGGCGACGGCGGAGGGGTCGTAGAACGTGGCGCGGTCGATGCCAAGCCAGTCGCGCAGACGGTCGCCGCTCTTGTCGTTCCAGGGGATGCGCGTCTCCTGCGCAACCCTGCCGGGAGCCTGGCCGATAATCACCAACCGAGAAGTTGCAGACGCCGTGTAGAGGGGGTCAATCCCCTGCCGCGTGAACTCCCCGTTCTGCTCGTCTGCGCGAATTGCCTGGAAGACGCTATCGAAGTCTGCTTGAGTACCTGTCATGGAAGGGCCTCCTGCCTCAATGTTGCTGGCTCCACTGTGGCACGCGCGGCAAGACGTGTGTGTTGCAATTGCAACGAATAGAGAAGTGCTGTAGGCGGTGCAGGCCTTTTGACCCCGCTTCCCACCATCACCCATCTTGTTGTATACTTCCCCATGCTCTGCGGCGGTAGTTCAATTGGTAGAGCGTCAGCCTTCCAAGCTGATTGTTGCGGGTTCGAGTCCCGTCCGCCGCTCCATGTAATTGCAGCCCAGGGCCTCCGTGGCCTTGGGCTTTTTTCATTTTTCTCGCATTCAACGTGGACATCCATCACGGTCGGGACCCCACCAATCCTGACCGCATCTCATACCGTACAATGATGCTGCAACGCGATTTGGGAGGTATTGGATGGGCACGTCTCCGCTCGGCCGCACGCTTGTCATTGCAAACCCCGCCGCCAACCGGGGCGAGGGTGCAGAGGGCGCCGCATTTGTGCAGCGGTTCCTTGACTCCTATCGTGGCGCAACCACGTCGCACAAGGTCATTCTTACCAAGGCGGCGGGCGACGCGCAGAACCTCGCTCGCGAGGCCCGGGACTTCGACTCCGTCATTGCCCTTGGTGGCGATGGCGTTATCCACGAGGTAGTGAACGGCCTCATGGATCGCGACGAGAACGACCAGCCTCAGCTGGGCATCGTTCCCATGGGGTCCGGCAACGACTACGCGCGGACCCTGGGGATGGCAATCAACGATCCATCTCGTGCCTTGGCTCAGCTTGTCCGTGGCCACGTCACGCCGCTAGAGGTTGGCCGCGTAAATGGCGTGCACTTCATGGAGACGCTCTCGTTTGGCATGGACGCGGCAATCGCGCTCGACACTGTGAGGCGCCGCCAAGAAGAAACGACATCCCAACACGGCGAGGGGCTCTTCATTACGTCTGGCATCCGCATCTTCTCCGAGGGCTCCAATGGCTGGCCCTGCAGAGCGCGCTTTGACAAGAGGCCCGAGGTAACGCTACCAACCGTGATCTTTGCGGTGCAGGTTGGTCCCACCTATGGCGGCGGCTTTGCCATTTGCCCCGACGCCGACCCATCCGACGGCCTTCTCGACGTGTGCTACAACGTCAAGATTCCTAGCCGCCCATGGCTGCTCTCGCTTCTCGGCCTTGCGAGGTTTGGCCGTCACACGGGCTCAAGCTGCGTGAACCTGCTTAAGTTCACCCATGCAACCATGGACTTCGAGACGCAGCCTCCCTGCCAGGTCGACGGCGAGGAGCTCTGCGGAACGCACTTCGAGGTAGACGTGATACCCAAGGCGCTCCGCGTCATCGTGCCGTAGCGCTTTTCCACCACCGGCAATGAGAAAAAGGGAAACTCCCCTTGTCTCACAAAAGGGCCCCGACGGTAGCGTCGGGGCCCTTAGTCTCAAGCTCTAAAGCAGAGAAGTTGCACTCCCCTACTTGGCGGCAGCCTGAAGCATGGCCTTGACCTCGGTTGCGGTCTTGAGAGCCATGACCTTCTCAGCCAGGGCGTCGGCCTCCTCCTTGGTCCAGAGGGAGAGAATCCTCCTCGTGCGCAGGATGGAGGGAGCGGAGACGGAGTACTCGTCCAGGCCAAAGGACATGAGGATGGGGATGAGCAGCGGGTCTGCCGCGGCCTCGCCGCACATGCCGACCATGATGCCAGCCTTGTTGCCCTCGCCGATGATGCGCTTAAGAGAGCGCAGAACCGCCGGCTGGTACACCTGGTAGAGGTAGCTCACGCGATCGTTGCCGCGGTCGGCGCACATGGTGTAGCCGATAAGGTCGTTGGTGCCAATGGAGAAGAAGTCGCACTCGGCGGCGAGGTCGTCGGCGATGAGCGAGGCGGCAGGCGTCTCGATCATGGTGCCAACCTCGATGTCCTTGTTGTAAGCAACACCGCGCTCGTCAAGGTCGTGCTTGCACTCCTCGATGAGGGCCTTGGCCTGGCGCACCTCGTCGATGGTGGTGACGAGCGGCAGCATAATCTTGATGTCACCAAAGGCGGAGGCGCGGAGCAGCGCCGTGAGCTGGACCTTGTACTGGTCCGGGTTATTCAGGCAGTAGCGCACGGCGCGGAAGCCCATGAAGGGGTTCTCCTCCTTCTGCAGGTGCAGATAGGGGATCTCCTTGTCGCCGCCCACATCCAGCGTACGGATGATGACCGGCTTGTCCTTCATGCGAAGGGCGACCTTCTGGTACGCGGCAAACTGCTCGTCCTCGCTGGGGAGCTCCTTGGCGTCCATGAACAGGAACTCAGAGCGAAAGAGGCCCACGCCCTCGGCGTCGTGCTCGAGTGCGGCGTTGGCGTCATCGGGGTTACCAATGTTGGCAACCAGCAGCTTCTTATCGCCGTCACCGGTCACGGTCTCCTTGCCGCGGTACGCCTCGAGGGCGGCCTTCTCCTCGGCGAACGCCTTGGCCTTGGCACGGTAGTGCTCGAGGTCGTGGTCGGAAGGCTGAGAAATGACCTTGCCGTTGGTGCCGTCAACCACAACCATGTCACCGGTCTTGATGTTGACCGTAGCATCCGCAACGGAGAGAACCGCAGGAATTTCCAGCGCGCGGGCAATGATTGCGGAGTGGGACGTGCGGCCACCGGTCTCGGTAACGATGCCCGCGACGTTCTCCTTGTCGATGTCGGCAGTCATGGACGGCGTGAGCTCGTGCACCACGACGATGGAATTTTCGGGCAACGTGGAGAGGTCAACGACCTCCTTGCCCAGCAGGTCCGCGAGAAGGCCGGTCTTGACGTCCGCGACGTCGGCGGCGCGCTCGCGGAAGAGCTCGTCGTCCATGTTGGCGTACATGGTGTAGAAGGTGCCGTAGGCCTCGCTCACAGCCTGCTCGGCGCACATGCCAGAGTCGATGGAGCCCGTGACCATCTCGCGGATGCCCTCGTCCTCGGCAAACTCGATGTGGGCGCCCATGATAGCGGCGGCATCCTCGCCCACCGTCTGCTTCATGCGCTCAATCTGCGCATTGGTCTGCTCGACGAATTTCTCGACGGCAGCGGCGTAGCGGGCCTTCTCGGCCTCCGGATCCTCCGGCGCATGCGGCGTGAACGAGAGGTCAGGCTCGACGGCTACACGGGCCACGCCAATGCCGATGCCATCAGATGCGTTTACTCCCTCATACATTGCAATCCCCCTCATAACCGGCCGCTGTGCGGCCACCTCCCAGAATGCCAAGTGCCCCGGGTGGGGCGCTAAAGAGCCGAACACAGTCTAGCGCGCTATTCACCCTCTGGAGACTGCTTCTCCTCATCGTTTCCCTCGGCGGCAAGAGCCTGAGCCTCAGCGCGTGCCTTTTCGTTTTTGATATCGTCCGCGATGCTCGCCGGCATCTCGCGACCCATCTTCTTGTAGAGGGCCGTGACCACGCGGTCGATGGTCGAGCGCTTGGCGATGCCCTTGCTGGCAGCGGTTGCCGTGCCACAGGCAGAGGCGTAGATGAGGGCGTTCTCGTAGTCCAAGCCACGCGTGACCTTTGCGAGGAAGCCCGCGACCATGGAGTCACCGGCGCCGGTTGCGTTCACGAGGCGCACGCGAGCCGTGGGCACAATGTGCTCAGTACCATACTCGTCGAGCAGGAGCGAGCCGTTGCCACCGCAGGAGACAATGACGTTGCGGGCGCCACCCTCCTGGAGCTTTTGCGCATAGGGCAGGCAGTCCTCGGGCGTCTCGGGCATGGGGTCCGCCTTGAAGATGCGGCCGACCTCGTGGTTGTTGGGCTTAATGAGGAAGGGATGAGCCTTGATGGACTCCATGAGGAGCTGGCCGGGCGCATCGACCACAAACTGGATGCCACGACCGGCGAGACGGGCCATGATCTGGTTGTACATGTCCTCGGGCAGGGAATTGGGAATGGAGCCCGTAAGGACGAGGGTGTCACCGGACTGCAGGACGTCCATGCGGTCGAGAAGCTCGTCGACCTTCTTCTGCGGAATCTTGGGGCCCATGCCGTTGACCATGGTCATGACGATGCCGTTGAGCTTGACGTTGATGCGCGTGTAGCCACGATCCAGCTTCACGAAGTTGCTGGCAATGCCCGCATCCTGGAGCTCGTTGATGAGGTACTCGCCAGTGAAGCCCGCGACAATGCCCATTGCCACATTGACTACGTCAAGCTCGTTGAGAAGCGTGGAGATGTTAATGCCGTTGCCACCGCAGTAGAGCTCCTCACTCGAAGAACGGTTGGTGTAGCCCATATCCAGCGTGAGGGGGTGCATCACGTAGTCGAGCGCGGGGTTCAGGGTCATGGTGTAAATCAACGCAAGCTCCTTCCAGCGGGTTACCTCGGCAAGGTACAGTATGCCGCAATTGGGCAACGAGGGAGGTGGAATCGTTCTCACCCCGCAAACCCCACGCAGCGCCTGCGCCGGCGTAATTTAACACCAAGTGTACCGTATCGAAACCTCACACCCACCTACAAAACGCGGTCATGACCAACGGCTTTCAAAAGTGTGTGAGCAAGAGCCAATCGAAAGCGAGAAGAAGCTGGCCGGACGATCTTACTCCACGAAAAAAGCCCAGGGCGACATATGCCCTGGGCTGCGGATTCGTGGTGGGTCGTGAGGGGGTCGAACCCTCGACCTTGGGATTAAGAGTCCCCTGCTCTACCAACTGAGCTAACGACCCATATTCAGCTTTCAGATGGGGTGGGTGAAGGGGTTCGAACCCTCGACCTACGGAGCCACGGTCCGTCGCTCTTCCAACTGAGCTACACCCACCATTTGGCCCACCTCGTGAAGCGCTCGTTTATTATGACAAAGAATCAGACGGATGCAAGCACTTTCTTGAAGAACTTTTTCGAGAATCACATTCGAATGGCACCAATTTCGCAAAACACCAGGTCACACGCCCACTGCCTCAACACAGGACCTTCAAAAAGAGATTCCGGACCTACTTCTAGTCCTCCGCCGTGGCCAGGAACTCCCGCACGCGGGCGTCCGTGGGGTTGTCCATGACCTCCTCGGCAGGCCCCTCCTCCACAATCCGCCCGTCGAGGAGAAACGCCACGCGGTCCGAGACGTCACGAGCAAAGCCCATCTCGTGGGTCACGATGCCTATAGCCATGCCGTCGGCGGCAAGCTCACGGATGATGCGGCGCATGTCTGCCGTGAGCCTGGGGTCAAGCGCCGAGGTTGCCTCGTCGAAATAGAGCACCTTGGGGTGCATGGCAAGCGCTCGCGCAATCGCCACACGCTGCTGCTGGCCTCCTGAGAGCTGGTTGGGTACCTTCTCGGCATGCTCCGCAAGGCCCAAGCGCTCAAGGATCTGCTTGGCCTCTGCCTTGACCTTGTCGGGGTCTCTCCCCTGCACCGCTATGGGGGCGTCGCAGACGTTGCGCATAACGGTGAAGTGCGGAAAGAGGTTGTAGTTCTGGAACACGATGCCAAACTGCATGCGGGCCTTGGCGCTTGCCTCCTTGGAGTAGCTTGCCCGGCCGTTCTCGTCCTGCTCGGTCACGCGGAGGCTGCCGTAGTAGAGCTCGCCAGCGTCAAAGGTGTCGAGTAGCGTGAGGCACCGCAAGAGGGTCGACTTGCCGGCGCCGGAGGGGCCAATGACAGAGACGACCTCGCCACGCGCGATAGAGAGCGAGACGTCGTGGAGCACCTCTCGACCCGAGAAGGACTTGCGTGCGCCCTTCACATAGACGGCAGGCAGGCCCAGAATCTGCGAGACGGAGGCGTCGGGCACGGGAATCTGGTGACGAGACGCGCGGGCGTCGTGCTTCTCGGCGTTAGTCATGGTAGTAGTCCAGCTTCTTCTCGATGCGCCTCATGATGTACTCGATGATGAGGCAGGTAACCCAGTAGATAAGCGCGGCCACGGCGAAGGCAGCCATAGTGCGCTGGCTCGTGACAATGGCGCGCGCCTGCGTGAACATCTCGAGAACGCCCAGCGAGAAGGCCAGCGAGGTGTCCTTGACGAGCGTGACTACCTCGTTGCCCATGGCGGGGAGCACGCGCTTGATCACCTGCGGAAGCACGATGCGCTGGAAGGTCTGGCGGCTGGAGTAGCCAAGGACCTCGGCGGCCTCATACTGGCCACGCGGGATGGACTGGATGCCCGAGCGGTAAATCTCGGCGAAGTACGCCGCGTAGTTGATCACAAACGAGATGAGCACCGCAATCATGGGGAAGTCCGCACCGGTCTTGAGGCCAAACACGTAGTACGGCATGAAGGAGACGGCGAACATCTGAAGCATCAGGGGCGTGCCGCGCAGCAACGAAATGAAGAGCTGCATGAGCAGTGAGAGCGGCTTGAACTTGGAGAGCCGTCCCAGCGCCACCAGCATGCCCAGGGGGATAGACCCCACGAGCGTCACCGCAAAAATGATCATCGATATGCGATACCCCGAGAGGAGCATCCCCATCATCGTTCCAAAGTCCACCTTACCAGCTCCCTTGTCGCACCGTTGCGTGCGCTGTTGTTGTCGTGATTGCGCAGTTGCGCCTACGCCTTGGGCAGGCACCAGAGGTCGTAGGAGACGCCCTGGTCAGCGTACTTCTCGCAGAGCTCCTTGACAGTGCCCTCGGAGTCGAGCGCCTGGAGGTCAGCCTCGACAGTCTTGGCGAGCTGGGCGCCGTCGTCCGTCTTGGCAAAGCCAACGCCAAAGTGCTCGGAGTTGAGGTTCTCGTCGAGGATGCGGAACTCAGAGGTCTTGTCGCCAATGTTGAAGATGGCCACGGGATAGTCGATGGCGATGGCGTCCACCTGGCCGCTCTCGAGCATCATGAAGGCAGTGTTGTAGTTGTCGATGGTCTGGAGGTTGCCAAAGCTCTTGCCAAGCTCCTCCTGCGAGCCACCCTCCGAGAGTACGTCAAGCGCCGCGGAGTCCGCCTGGGTGATGACGTTCTTGCCAGCAAGGTCCGAGAGCTGCTGCACGTCGGAGGAAGCGGGCACAACGACAACCTGACGGTTCTCCATGTAGGGGTCGGTGAAGGCGTAGCCGTCTTCGCGGCCCTCGATGGTGAAGCCGTTCCAGATGCAGGTGATCTGGCCGGAGTTGAGCAGCGTGTCCTTGGCGTCCCAGGAGATGGGCGTGGGCACGAGCTTCCAGCCCTCGCGGTCGCAGACGGCCTGGGCGAGGTCGATGTCGAAGCCGGTGTAGGAACCGTCGTCACCCACGTAGCCGTAGGGCGGGAAGTCCTGGTCAAAGCCCAGAACAAAGTTGCCATCAAAAGAGGACGTGGAGGCCGAGGAGGAGCCGGCCGAGCTGGAGGTGGCTCCGGAGTTGCCGGCGGTTGCGGAAGAGCCGCAGGCGGCAAGGCCAAGGGCACCCGTGATTCCCAGAGCGGCGGTGATGAACTGGCGGCGGTTGAGCGTGGCGTTGGACATGGTTACTCCCATCTGCGGTGTGTGACGCGAGAAGTGACGTTTGACGCTTTAGTACGATGGAGTACAGGTGTACAGAATAGCCACGACATGGCCCACGTTCAACACTTTCAGCTGCCGTGCATTCTTTGCTTAACAATCGAGTGCGCGACCGCTGACGCTATTGAGAAAAACCGGACAGAATTTCTGACCACCGCTCAAGAAATGTCGATATTCTTCTCTATTGCGCATGAGGAGGTCGCCACGCGCCGGGCGAGGCAGACAGACTTCCGGTTGGCAGCAGTTTTGGTAAGACTCTTTATATGCCATCAGCGCGATAGCGATTCTCTGACCTGCGGTTTATCAGACTTCGAATCTGTTTGTACTTGGGGTACCCCCGAAATGCAGTTGCCCAACCGTCGATTCCTGCCAGGGCGGGTCTGGCGAGCGTCCAGCCGCCGCCAAATAAGATCGACCAGAATCGCGCGCTGGCGCTGTCGGGCAGTTTCCGGACGGAATTTCCCCCGAGCAAACCCCGAAGCGTCAGGTTTTATCCCGACAGCGACGATGGGGTTGAACGCAAGGGGACAGCGCTTCGATGACATCTGACCCACCGAGAAAAGAGGCTATGGTAGAGGCCAAACGAGGCAGTCGGACCAGGAGGAACGCATGAATAGCACGGCCCAGGGACTAGGCGAGAATGGCGCATGCCTTGACGAGGTTCGCAGGGCACTCGAACCAGAGCCCTCGCTTCTTGAGCGTGTGACCGGGGACGAGCAGGTCTGGCAAGGCAAGATCTTCTCCGTGGACCACCTCGAGGTAGAACTCGCGGACGGCTCGCATGCGTGGCGCGAGGTCGTGCACCACCACGGCGGCGCGGGAGTCGTTGCCATACAAGGCGGCAAGGTGTGCCTGGTGCGTCAGTACCGGGTGGTCCTCGGCCGCGTGACGCTCGAGATCCCGGCGGGAAAGCTCGAGGAAGGCGAGCGGGGCGAAAGCTGCGCGGCGCGAGAGCTTGCCGAGGAGACCGGCCTTCGTGCCGAGAAGCTCATACACCTGGCAACGGTGCTGGGGTCTCCCGGCTTCACGGATGAGCACACCGAGGTGTTTCTCGCCCAGGGACTCTCACAGGACACGGCCCACCCTGACGAGGGCGAGGTCGTATGCACGGTTTGGATCCCGTTGGACGAGGTCATGCACGCAATCTCTGCCGGACTCATCCAAGACGGGAAGACCGTCGCGGGGGTTCTTGCCGCGCGAGCGCTTCTCGGCGATGAGCCAGCGGGCGACTTGCGCTAGAATGTCAGAGCCGCACAGGCAACGCTCCCTTAACTCAGCTGGATAGAGTAGCGGACTTCTAATCCGAATGTCGAGGGTTCGAATCCCCCAGGGAGCACCAGAAAAGACAAGCCCAGAGCACGAAAAGTGCCCTGGGCTATTTCTTTGAAGCGCCGTGACGGCCCCACCGCAGGAGTGCCGAGAAGCTCTCCCCTACTTCACGCCAGCCAAGTCGCCGCGGTTGAACGCCTCCTCGTAGAGGTGCTTGAAGACCACGCTGCCATGTAGGCCGTCGTGCTCGAACTCGTTGGTCACCCAAGCGTGGCTCGCGCCCACGCGAGAAAGCGTGTCCAGCTGAAGGCCCGAGTCCACGTAGGCATCGTCGTAGTAGACGGCCGCCTGGAGCGGAACCTCGTTTCTCGCCAGCTGGTCCTGGTCGTAGAGGTGGCCAAACTCGGTGTCGGCCATGAGGACGTCCATCGCGGGGGCAAACGGCTTGAGCGACGGATCCTCCTTGAACATCCAGGGGAACATCGCCTCGGCAAAGAGCATGAGGGGACGCGCGCCCTCGGAGAACTCCGACCTGCCCGCTGCCTCGCGCGCGGCCGCCCACCCAATGGGCTCATCAAGCGTGCCGTCCGCGTAGATGAACTCCTGAAGCGTCCAATAGAGCGGGCTTGCGTACGAGGAGGTCATCGACTGCACCTGATCGAGGAAGCCGCCAAAGAGGCGCACGTGGGAGGCGTCTCCACCCGCCGCGGCAAGGGCATCGTCACAAGAGCCGTCGCCATCGGCAAAGGCAACGTCAAAGAGGGCGTGCAGGCGCTCCGGCGCGGGCTTCATGCCAAGACCGCCACCCACCAGCTGCAGACGCCTTACCGAGAAGGGCGAGCCATCAGGCAGGAGCACGTCACCTGCGGCGAGACGGTCTGCCACAAGGGAGACGCGCGTCTCGTCCTCGGGGTAGCGCTCGTAGTAGGCCCGAGTCTTGGCGGCCATGCGCGGAAACGTGTGCGCGTAGACCTCGGCGGCACTTGCCGGCACATGGGGGATACCACCGCAGGTGAAGCTCGCGGCAACTCCCCCCGGGAAGGCGGAGAGATTTGCCAGGGTGAGAAATCCACCGTAGCTTTGGCCCAGCGTCACCCACTTGCGACCGCCAAACTCCGTAAGCCGCAAGTACTCGAAATCCCTGATGATTGAGTCCGCAAGGAATCGCTTGAGGTATTCCGCCTGGCGACGCGCCGGGTCCGCGCCCTGCGCGGCAGCCTCGGCCCCCACGGCGGCAATGCGCGCACCGTCAACGCGAGAGGAGCGACCGCAGCCGCGCTGGTCGGGCAAGACCACGCGAAAGTGGCGCAGCGCCTCCTCGATCCACCCGTCGCTCTGGGGCGAGAGCGGACGCGGGCACGCGCCGCCGGGGCCACCCTGGAAAAACACAATAAGTGGCAGGTCACGGCCAACGTTCTCTGGCGAGCAGAGCACGCGGTAGAAGAGCTTGATGCTCTTGCCGACAAAGGCAGAGTCTGGCCTCTCGGCGGCACCCTCCATGGCGAGGGCGGAAGGCTCATCCTGCTCCGCGCCGGCAAGGGCTGCGGGGCTGGTGCCCCGCCAGTCTAGCGGCACGTCGATGGAGTGGTCCTCGGCGTAGATACCGGGAAGGTAGCAGCTGGAAAGCAGTGGCATGGCACTCCCCCGCCCTAGAGCAGGTACTCTGCGATCTGGACGGCGTTGGTGGCGGCACCCTTGCGGATCTGGTCGCCGCAGCACCAGAACGTGAGCGAGTTGACACCATCCGGGGCCGAGAGGTCGCGGCGAATGCGGCCCACGTATACGAGGTCCTGGTCAGAGGTGTCAAGCGGCATGGGGTAGCGCAGGTTGGCCGGGTCGTCCACAACCCTGACGCCGGGCGCAGCGGCAAGCGCCTCGCGCGCCTCGTCGGGCGAGATGGGACGGTCGAACTCGGCCGTGATGGACTCGGAGTGAGAGCGCATGACGGGGACGCGTACGCAGGTGCAGTTCACGCGGACCTCGGGAAGGTGCATGATCTTGCGACCCTCGTTCTGCATCTTCCACTCCTCCGAGGTGTAGCCCTCGTCCTTGAAGGAGCCAATCTGCGGAATGAGGTTGGCGGCCAGCTGGTAGGCAAACGGGCTGGTGTCGCCCATCTCGCCGCCGTTGGCAACGACCCTCATCTCTCGCTGGAGCTCGGTGAGTCCGGGCATGCCTGCGCCAGAGGCAGCCTGGTAGGTCGAGACAATCAGGCGGCGCAGGCCGGCGAGCTTGTGGAGCGGCCAGGTGGGAACGAGCCCGATGATCGTGGCGCAATTGGGGTTCGCGATGATGTTGCGCGGGTGGTTGGCGATGTCTGCCGCGTTGATCTCGGGGATGACCAGCGGCACGTCGGGCTCCAGGCGGAAGGCGTGAGAGTTGTCCACGCACACGGCGCCGCGCTTTGCCGCCTCGGGGAGCAGCGCCTTTGCGGTTGCGTCGCCGGCAGCGCCCAGGACGATGTCTGCGCCCTCGAAGGCCTCCGGCGTGGCCTCGACCACGGGTACGTTCTCGCCGTTAAAGGAGACGGTCTTGCCAACGGAGCGGGCGCTCGCCAGCGGCACGAGCTTGCCCACGGGGAAGTTCCTCTCCTCGAGGCACTGAATCATCTGCGTACCAACGACGCCCGTGGCGCCGAGAATGGCGACGGTCTTGCCTGCCATGGTATTGGTTTCCTCTCTCTATGCCCGTGCGGGCGGGTGTTAGGGAAGCTAGGCCTTCTCGGCCGAGACCATCTCGTTGCGAACAAAGCGCTCGTAGATGACCTTGATTGCGCAATCGAAGTCGGTGTTGTCAACACCCACGATGATGGAGATCTCCTCCGAGCTCTGGGTAATCATGCGAATGTTGATGCCAGCGTCACCCAGTGCGCCAAAGATCTTGCCCGAGGTGCCGGAGCGCCTGGACATGTTGCGACCAACGACGGATATGAGGGCCAGCTTGTCCACCATCACGATGTCGTCGGGCTTAATCTCGCGACGGATGTCGTTGACGATCGAGTAGATCTTGTCCTTGACATCGGCCGCGGCCACCACGACGCCAAATGAGTCGACGCCCGTGGGGATGTGCTCGATGGAGACGCCATAGCGCTCGAAGATCGAGAGCGCACGAGAGATGACGCCAACCTCGTTGGACATGTGGGCCTTCTTGACGTGCACGGCCATGAAGTCCTTGCGACCGGCAATGCCCGTGATGAGGTGCTCGTCTGCGCCGGCCTCGGCGGTCTCGCGGATTGTGGTGCCCGCGTCCTGGGGCCGGTTGGTGTTCATGATCTTGATGGGGATGTTGACCTCGCGCACCGGGAAGATGGCCTCCTCCTGGAGCACCGAGGCACCCATGTAGGAGAGCTCGCGCATCTCATCAAAGGTGATGCGGCGGATGGAACGGGGGTTCTCGACGATCCTGGGGTCAGCAGAGAGGAAGCCCGAGACGTCCGTCCAGTTCTCGTAGACGTCGGCGTCAAGGCAGCGCGCCGCGATGGCGCCCGTGATGTCGCCGCCGCCGCGCTGGAAAAGCTTGATGGCTCCGTCGACGGTGGCTCCGTAGAAGCCGGGGAGCACAAAGGCGCCATTCCTGTGCGCAAAGTCCTTAAGACGCGCGGCGGTGCGCTCCATGTCCACGTTCCCGTCGTGGTGGAACACGATCACGTCAGCAGCGTCCACAAAGGGAAGGCCAAGGTACTCGGCCATGATGTTGGCGGTGAACCACTCGCCTCGCGAGACCACGTACTCGGGCGAGTGCTTCTTGATGTTGGCGGCGAAGGTCTCGAACTTCTCGGCCACGGGCCACTTGACGCCCAGCTCGTCCGCAATGTCGACAAAGCGCTGCTCAATGTCGGCGAGAAGCGAGGTGCAGTCCACGTGGTACTCGATGTGCGCGTTCACCAGAAGGAGGAGGTCCGTGATTTTGTTGTCCCCCGAGAAGCGCTTGCCCACGGCAGAGACCACCACAAAGCGGCGGTCGGGGTCTGCCTCGACGATGGACTTGACCTTGCGGAACTGGTCAGCGGTAGCGACGCTGGAGCCCCCGAACTTGCAGATCTTGATCATGTGATCCTCTCCTAGCTGTTCGCGGACACGGCCGCCATGAATGTGGTTGGGTCAGACTTCAGGGCATCGTCGAGAAGGGCGCGCGCCTGAGTTGCGGTGAGGTCGTCCACGATGACGGCACCGGGCTCGTAGAACGTGGCGCCAGGGATGGTGGCCTCGGTGCGGAAGACGTAGGGCCCATGGAGCATAGCGGGGTCGTACGTGAGGCCGCGCGAGAAGTCATAGGTGGGGCGCCTGCCTGCCACGCAGTCGAGAATGTCCTGGACGATGGCATTGCCCGTAGGAAGGCTTCCCGCGCCCTGGCCGTAGAACTTGAGCTCGCCAATGGAGGGCGCGTCGAGCGTCACGAGGTTGAAGTTGGTGGGCACGTTGGCCTCGAGCGTCGAGGTGCTCACGGCCACCGGCTCGACCGAGACGGCGTAGCGACCGTCCGCCTGGACGCCGCGGCCAATAAGCTTGACCGTGAGTCCGCGGCTACCAAAGAGGCTGAGGTCGTACTTGGTGAGGTTCCTGATGCCCAAGACGGGAAGATCCTGCGTGCAGGCGACATCAAACGCCACGGATGCCGAGATGATGGTCTTGTTGCGCACGTCGATGCCATCGATGTCGGCGGTGGGGTCCCTCTCGGCAAAGCCCAGCTCCTGGGCCTTGCTCAGGACCTCGGCAAAGTCCGCGCCGTCCTTGAGCATGGAGTAGACAATGTAGTTGGTGGTCCCGTTCATGATGCCCGAGAAGGACTGGACGTCCTCGATGCGGCGCACCTTCTCAATGCTCGCGATCCAGGGGATGCCGCCGCCCACCGACGCCTCGATGAGAAGGCCAACACCTGCCTTTGAGGCGGCCTCGGCGAACTCGGCGAAGTGGGCCGCAACAACGGCCTTGTTCGACGTCACCACGTGCTTTCCGGCATTGAGTGCCTGCAGGATGAAGGTGTGGGCGGGCTCGATGCCGCCCATGCACTCTACCACGAGCTCGATGGCAGGGTCATCGACAATGTCCTGATAGTTGGGGGTCATGCGCGGGTCGGTGAGACGGTCGGGCAGCTCGAGAATGCGGGCGACCTCGACCTCGGGCACGCGCTCCTCGATGATCTGCGCAACGCCACGGCCAACGGTGCCGTATCCCAGGATGGCTATCTTCATCGGCTTCCAATCTCTTTCAACTGTGTGTCGGCGCTTGCCGTGCGACGCACTGCCATGCACGGTACCAGCTATCATACGTGCTGGACACGATACAAGGCCTAACGACGCAAGGAGCCGACCGTGGAAACGTTCTACCACAGCACCCGTTCGCGCGGGGAATTGGTAACAAGCAAGCAAGCAATTCTCGCCGGCCTAGCGCCTGACGGAGGCCTCTACGTCTCCGACGCGCTTGGTGCGGAAAAGCTCGATCTTGCCCAGGTGTGCGTCAGCAGCTTCACCCAGACTGCCGAGTGTGTGCTTGGGACGCTCCTGCCCGACTACACTGCCGAGGAGCTTGCCGGCTGCGTGCGCGCGGCCTACGGCGCCCAGTGGGACACCCCGGCCATTTGCCCCGTCACGCCTTTGGGCACCGACTGGCTCCTCGAGCTCTTCCATGGCCCCACCTGCGCCTTCAAGGACGTTGCCCTGCAGATGCTGCCGCAGCTCATGGGCGTTGCGCGCGAGGGCGACGGCCATGACGTGATGATTGTGACGGCCACCTCAGGCGACACCGGCAAGGCAGCGCTCGATGGCTTCTCGGGCGTGCCCCACACGGGCGTCTGCGTCTTCTATCCCTGGGGCAAGGTCTCTGACATCCAGCGCCTCCAGATGGTCACGCAGATTGGTGGCAACGTTGCCGTATGCGCCATCCGCGGCAACTTCGACGACGCGCAGTCCGAGGTCAAGCGCATCTTCTCGGACCGCAGCCTCGCGGAGCGCCTCTCTGCGCGCAACGTGGTGCTCTCGAGCGCCAACTCCATCAACGTTGGTCGCCTTGCGCCGCAGGTAACGTACTACTTCGACTCGTACGCGCAGCTCGTTCGCGCTGGCGCCATTGCGCAGGGCGACAAGGTTACCTACGTTGTCCCCACGGGCAACTTTGGCGACGTCTTGGCCGGTTACTACGCCAAGCGCATGGGGCTGCCCGTGCGCAGGCTGGTCGTGGCCTCGAACGCCAACGACGTCCTCACGGACTTCCTCACCACGGGCACGTACGACAAGCGCCGACCGTTTGTGAAGACCATCTCGCCTTCCATGGACATCCTGGTTTCCTCCAACCTGGAGCGCCTGCTTTACTTTGCCTCCAACGGCGATGTAGAGCTTGTCTCGTCCCTCATGGCAGATCTCGCCGAGAAGGGCGCCTACACCGTGCCGCCGGCACTTCTCGCTAGCATCCAAGAGACCTTTGGCTGCGGCCGCGCGGACGACGAGATGGCCCGCGAGACAATCCGCACCACCTGGGAGGAGAGCCACAAACTCATCGACCCGCACACTGCCGTGGCAAAGCACGTCATGGACGCGCTGCCCCAGGACGGCTCGACGCGGGTGTGCCTCTCCACGGCAAGCCCCTACAAGTTCCCGGCAGACGTGCTGGGGGCGCTTGGCGTTGACGCCTCGGGCATGAACGGCTTTGCGAGCATGGACTCGCTCGAGCACATCACCGGCACCACGGCGCCTGTGCAGCTCTCGAGCCTGCGCGATGCCGAGAGCCTTCACGACGACGTGTGCGACCGGGACAAGATGGGCGCCTTCGTGGAGTCCGCGTGCGCAAGGATCTTCCTGTGAGCGCGGCCGAGAAGGAGCAGGCCGCCGCAGCCGGCACCGTGCGCGTGAGCGTGCCAGCGACCTCGGCAAACCTGGGCGTGGGCTTTGACGTGCTGGGGCTTGCGCTTGACCTCTCTGCCGAGTTCACCTTCGAGCCCGCAGACGCACTGAAGATCGACGGTTGCGCGCCGGAGCTTGTGGGCGAGGACAACCTTGTGTGGACCTCCTACCTCTGCGGCTGCAGGGAGTTTGGCCTTGAGGCGCAGCCCCTCCACATTACAGAGTCCTGCACCATTCCCGCGTCCGGCGGGCTTGGCTCCAGCTCCACATGCGTGGTTGCGGGCATTGCGGCAGCTCAAGCGCTTGCGGGCCTGTCGCTCGACCGCGAGCGCACGCTTTCTCTCGCCACCGCCATCGAGGGTCACCCCGACAACGTTGCCCCCGCCGTGATGGGCGGGCTCGTGAGCTCCTACGTCGAGGGGCCAACGACGGTCACCACGCGCTGGGTTGTTGCCGACAACCTGCGCTTTGTCTGCATGGCTCCCCCCTACCGCGTTCTCACGCGCGACGCGCGGCGAGCGCTGCCCGCCATGGTCCCCACCAGCACCGTCTCCTGGCAGGTGGGTCGCTGCCTTGCCATGGTGAGCGCCATGGCCAAGGGTGACCCCGACGCCATTCGCGCCTGCTGCCACGACCGCATCCACGAGCCGTACCGTGCGCCGCTCATCCCCGACTACCAGATGCTGCACGACGTGGCGCATGAGAACGGCGCATGTACGTTTCTCATCTCGGGCTCGGGTGCCACGATGATGGCGATTGCCGACGGCGACGAGCGCGCGGCAAGCGTTGCTCGCGCGGTGAGCGAGGCCATGCCAACGCTTTGGGTTCGCACGCTGCGCGCGAGCGAGCACGGCACAATGGTGCGCGTCACGCAGTGAGACAAAGGAAGTTTCCTTTTTCTCGTCGACTTTGCCTCATCGTTGGAAGTCGCCGGAAGGCTACTTTTGGCGCAGATTGCAACAATACGGCCCTTCCGGCGACAAAACGGCGCCGGAGGGGCATTCTCGTCACTCTGGTTGGAAAAAATCGAGTCTCGGCGAGGATTTGACGCCTTAGCAGCGACTTTATACGTGATGGATGCTGAAACGTGCCTCCGGGCGTCACTGCGCCGGGAACGTCACCGTAATCTGCGTCCCCTTACCAAGCACGCTCTTGAGGTCGATTGTCGCGTCGTGGAAGGCGGCAGCGTGCTTCACGATGGCAAGCCCCAGGCCGGTGCCGCCCTTCTCGCGGCTGCGACCCTTGTCAACGCGATAAAAGCGCTCGAAGACCTTAGCCTGGTCCTCCTGCGGAATGCCTATGCCCGTGTCGCTCACACGCACGCAGGGCCGGCCGTTTTGCGGCAGCACCCACACAAAGACACTCCCTCCGCGACGGTTGTACCTAATGGCATTGGAAACAAGGTTGCCAATCATTTCGTCAAGCAAGCGCGCGTTTCCCCGAATGGTGGTGGAGACGCCATCCAGCTTGAGCTTCACGCCCGCGTCGCGAGCGCGCTGCTCGTAGCGCTGGCAGACGTCGGAGGCAACGGAGAGCAGGTCGATGGGCTCAACGCTGCCAAAGAGCTGCCGGTCCTGGGAGCGCTCCGTCTCATCCAACTTGGATAGTGTGAGAATGTCGCTTACCAGGGCCGAGAGACGCTGCGCATCATCGTAGATGCGGCTCGCAAAGTTTGGAATGTCCTCCGGACGCACGATGCCGTCACGGATGAGCTCGGAGGCGCCGGAGATGGCGGCGATGGGAGTCTTAAGCTCGTGCGTGACGTTGGCGGTGAACTCGCGGCGCATGTCGTCGGCGCTCTGGACCTGGTCCATGCGCTCGACAAGGTCATGGTGCTGTTCGTTAAGGCGCGAGACCAAAGGCTCAAGCTCCACGTAGGGGGCCTGCGCGTTCTCTGCCTCGGGGTCAATCTCAAGAATGGGCTGCACCAGCCGGTTGGCAATGATGCGCGAGATAAACCACGCGACCACAACCAGGCATCCAACGACGATGACCATGATGAACAGGTCCTGGCTCACGATGCGCCCGACGCTGCTCCTGTCAAGGCCCAGACGCAAGACATCGCCCGAGGGCAGGAGCCTTGCGTGATAGAAGCTCACGTACCCCAGCGTGTCAGAGTCGCGGTCAGACTCCCCTTCGCCACTCCGGAGGGCATCGGCTATCTCTGGGCGATCGGCGTGGTTCTCGAGCGTGGCGGCATCCACCCGGGAGTCATAGAGCACGGTGCCATCAGGCGCCACTAACGTCGCTCGCTCTTCGCCAAAGTCTATGGAGGAGAGAAGGCCGATCTCCTCCCCGGCAGTGCCTCCGTCGTCGATTGCCGTGGCAAGGGTGTCGCACTCGCGCGCGAGCATCCCCTTGGCGTCGTTCAATACGGATGACTGGTAAAACAGCGAGAGCGCAAGGAGCAGCACGACCGCCACGACCGAGCACGAGACGGCAAACGACACAAATACGCTCCTGCGGAGCGAATGGGTTCCGCTCACGCCTCCCTCGGTCCTTTCCACCACCAGCCTCGCCTACCCGCGCATGCGGTAGCCAACACCGCGAACGGTCTCGATGAGGTCGGAAGAGTCACCGAGCTTGGCACGAATCTGCTGCACATGCACGTCAACGGTGCGGGAGCCTCCATCAAAGTCCCAACCCCAGACGCGCTGGAGCAGGGTCTCGCGCGAGAAGACCACACCAGGGCTCCTCATGAGGAACTCGAGCAGGTCGAACTCGCGCATGGTAAGGGATAGGGGCTCGCCGTCGATGGTTGCCTCGCGGCGGTCTGGCCAGAGCGTGAGGTTCTCGACGGAGAGGGCCTTGCGCTCTGGCATGCTGTCGGATGACCTGCCAGCACGCCTGAGAAGTGCACGGGTGCGGCTTACCAGCTCCATCATGCCAAAGGGCTTCGAGAGGTAGTCATCGGCACCGCCGTCGAGAGCGCGTACCTTGTCGAGCTCGGAGTCCTTAGCCGTAAGCATCATCACGGGAACGCGCGTGATACCCGGGGTGTGGCGAATGCGTGCCAGGATGTCTAGACCGTCCGCGTCAGGAAGCATGATGTCGAGAAGAACGGCGTCGGGCCTCCTCTCGGCGCACAGGCGCCTGAACTCGGAATCGTCATCGCACCCAACCGCATCGAGCCCCGCCTGGCGCAGCGCGTAGACCGTGAGCTCGCGAATGCTCTTGTCGTCCTCGACGTAGTACACCACGCCCGAGGCTGGTGCTGTCTTCTCTGGCATCGCCTAAACCCATCCCTTCTCTTGCGCTGTCAAACTGAAAGCCTAGTCGTCGGTCGGGATGGGATCGACGCCCTTCTCGGTCACATGCTCGCCAGTCACGCGGAAGATGGCCCAGGAGGCAATGCGCTTGGCAAGGTCACCAATACGCTCGAAGTACTTGGCCACCATAAGGACCTCGGGGAGGTAGCGGGCAGAGGACTTACCCTCGCGAATCTGCACCACGAGCTTGTCCGTCACGTCGCCATAGATGAGGTTAACAGCGGCGTCGTCCTGGATGACCTCCTGCGCAGCAGCAACGTCGGAGTTGCAGAAGGCGTCGATGGCCTTCTCGACCATCTTTGCCGTGGCGTCGGCCATCTCTGTGAACTCGCCCGCAACCTTGGACGTGGCCTTCTCGGGGACCTCGGCCACAAGGAAGGCGGCGTCACGCGTCATGCCGTCGATGTGTGAGAGATCCGAGACAATCCGGAAGGAACCAGTGACAAAACGCATGTCATCACCAATGAGCGGCTGCTGGAGGAGAAGCACGTCAAGGCAGGAGGACTCGATGGAGGTGCGCAGACGATCCTCGGCCTTGCGCCCGCGGGCGAGGCCCTCTTGGGCGCCCTTGTCGCCGGTGGCGGCGAGACCAGCGGCGCGGATATCGGACGCGCACTTGTCCTTGAAGCGAACGAGCAGCTCCTCGATGTCCTTGAGCTGAGCGGTGAGCTTGGAGCGGGTCTGGATGGTCATTAGCTGAACCTCCCTGAGAGGTATTCCTGCGTACGAGTCTCACGTGGGTTAGAGAAGAGCTCTACCGTTGGGGCCTCCTCGATGAGTTGTCCCAGGTAGAAGAAGGCGGTCTTATCCGCCACGCGCGTTGCCTGCTGCATATTATGAGTCACAACAACCACAGTGTGGTCGTGGGAGAGCTCCACCATGAGCTCCTCCACCATCGAGGTTGAGATGGGGTCAAGGGCGCTCGTGGGCTCGTCCATGAGCAGGACGTCCGGGCTTGTCGCCAGGGCGCGCGCAATGCAAAGGCGCTGCTGCTGGCCGCCCGAGAGGCCAAGGCCGCTCTGGTTGAGCTTGTCCTTGACCTCGTCCCAAAGGGCCGCCCGGGTAAGGCAGCGTTCCACGATCTGATCACCCTCGTCGCGCGAGAGACGCTTCATGCGCGATGGCCCGTAGAGGATATTCTCGCGGATGCTCATGGGGAACGGATTAGGATGCTGGAACACCATGCCAACGTGCACGCGCAGAGCGTTGGCGTCGGTCTTGAAGATGTCCTGGCCCTTGAACTCCACAACTCCCTCGGTCTGCACACCCTCGACAAAGTCGCACATGCGGTTGAAGGTGCGCAGCAGGGTCGACTTGCCGCAGCCAGAGGGACCAATGAAGGCCGTAGCGCGGTGCTCTGGAATGTCCAGTGAGATGTCCTTGAGCGCTTGGAAATCCGTGTACCAAAGATTGAAGTGCTTCACGGAGATGACGGGGGACACGTCCGCCACGCTCCTGTGCTGCGTTTGCGTGAACTCTTTCTCCATCATCAGCTCCATTAACCAAAGCGTCCGGACAGGTAGTCGGCAAGCCGCTGGTCATTGGGCGCCGAGAAAATCTGCTTGGTCGTCCCCGTCTCGACCATGTTGCCCACGTAGAAGAAGGCAGTTCGGTCTGAGACGCGCGTGGCCTGCTCCATGTTGTGCGTCACGATGATGCAGCAGATGCCCGTCGAGGCGATGGACCTGATGGTCTCCTCGATGGAATAGGTGGAGATGGGGTCAAGCGCCGAGCAGGGCTCGTCGAAGAGGACGACGTCGGGCTTCATGGCAAGCGTGCGCGCAATGCACAGGCGCTGCTGCTGGCCGCCGGAGAGGCCAAAGCCGCTCTGGTTGAGCTTGTCCTTGACCTCGTCCCAGAGGGCTGCCTGGCGCAGCGACGTCTCCACGAGCTCGTCCGCCTCTGCACGGTTCTTTATGCGGCCGTGGCGCTTGGGCGCAAAGAGGATGTTCTCGCGGATGGACTTCCTGAACGGCGTGGGCTGCTGGAACACCATTCCGATGGACTTGCGCAGCTCAAAGAGGTTCTCGTCGGGCGTGTTCACGTCATGGTCGTGGTAGTGGATCCCGCCCTCGACCACGCAGCGGGGAATCTCTCGGTTCATGAGGTTCAGGCAGCGCAGGTACGTGGACTTGCCGCAGCCCGAGGGCCCAATGAGCGCCGTGACCGTGCCGGCGTCAAAGGAGAGCGACGTTGGGCGCAGGGCCTCATGCGTGTAGTCGTACTTGACCGTGACGTCTTTGGTGTAGAGGAGTGCGCTACCCTCGCCCGAAGTGGGTGTCATTTTCTCGTCCTCCATCATTCGCTCGTCATCTTCTTGGCAAGCGCCTTGCCCAGGACGCGCGCAAGGATGTTGAAGAGCAGCACGCAGATGATAAGGACGGCTGCGGTGCCCCACACGATCTCGTCGTTGCCGGGGGTAGGCTCCATCTTGAGCTTCCAGATGTGGACGGCCAGGGTCTCGGCAGGCCTGAAGATGTTCCAGGGGTTACGCGGGCTCGAGAGGTTCGCGCTTGCGAAATTGATGTTCACAGCGGCGGAGCCGGAGGTGAAGATCAGTGCAGCTGCCTCACCAAACACGCGGCCGGCGGAAATCACGATGCCCGTGACAATGGCAGGCATGGCAGCCGGAAGCAGCACGTGACGCGTGGTCTCCCAGCGGGTGAGGCCCATGGCAAGCGCAGCGTCACGCTGCGAGCGCGGAACGTCCTGCAGTGCCTGCTGGATCACGCGGACAAGGATGGGGATGTTGAACATGGTGAGGGCCATGGCACCCGCGATGATCGAGATGCCCCAGCCAAGCGTAACCACAAAGAAGAGCGAGCCGAACATGCCCACGACGATGGAGGGAAGGCTCGAGAGGGTCTCGATGGCCGTGCTCGCCGCCTTGGTCACCCAGTTGTCAGGCGCATACTCCACAAGGAATATGGCCGCACCAAGCGAGATGGGCACGCTGATGAGCAGCGTGACAATAAGCATGTAGAACGAGTCGAAAATCTCCGATGAGATGCCCGGGTTCTCGTCTGCCAAAGGCAACGTGGTGAGGAAGCCAGGCGACAACGCCTTGCCCAAGCCCTTGACAAGGATGAATGCCACGATGGAGGCCAGGAGGAGAAGGACGAAGGCAACGATAACGGTAAGGATGCCCGTTGCCACGCGATCCTGCCTATCAATCCTCTTGACGTGATCGTCGAGGTCGACGCCGAGGTCGTTGCCGCCCTGCTTTGCGGTAGTTTCGCTAGCCACGGTTCTTCGCCCCCTTTGCGCCAATGAGGTGGATGATCAGGATAAAGACGAGAGACATTGCCATGAGCAGCAGGCCCAGCGCCCAGAGCGCGTGGTACTGGACGGAGCCGGTGGTTGCGTTCGAGAAGCCCGAGGTGAGAGCCGTGGTGAGCGTTGCCGCAGGAGAAAGGAGACCGGCGGGCATGACCTTCTCGACGCCGCCGATGACCATCTGGACGGCAAGCGCCTCGCCAAACGCACGCGTCATGCCGAGGATGACGGCAGTCATGAGGGAGGGCATGGCGCTCTTGAGCACCACGTGCCAGACCGTCTGCCAGCGAGTGCAGCCCAGGGCATAGGAGCCTTCGCGGTACTCGTTGGGGACGGCCGCCAGGCCATCGATGGAGAGCGTGGTAACCGTTGGGAGAATCATCACGGCAAGCACAATGCCGCCGGAAAGGATGCCCGCGCCGGTTCCCGCTTCCTCGCCAAAGATCGCACGCATCGCCGCGTTGACCACCGTAAGGCCGATGAGGCCGTAGACAACCGACGGAATGCCCATCAGGAGCTCGACCAGAGGCTGGAAGATTCGACGACCAAAGCCTGGCTGGACCTCGACGACAAAGATGGCACTACCGAGCGCGATGGGCAGCGTGAAGAGCGTTGCCAGGAGCATGACGCCAAAGGAAGTCACGATCAGCGGGAGCGCTCCATAGACGCCATCGGAGGGGACCCAGCTGGTGCCCGAGATGAACGAGAAGAAGTTGATGCCGTCCACGAAGAAGGCGGATAGGCCCTGCTGGGCGACCATGAAGATGAGCGTGATAACGACGAGGGCAACGAGGAGCACACACGCGCCGGTGAGGATGAGTCCCACCCCCTCGAGCTGCTTCTTCGGCATGAGGCGTTTAGCCATGTGTAGCCTTTCTACCTGTACAGACAAGGGGCATCCGCACCCAAGCACGGACGCCCCACGGTTTTGCTCGGAAGTTACGCGTTGGTGATGGTGCCCGACGCGTCCTTCTTGACCTTCATGTCGTTGGCGGGGATGAAGCCCTGCCCCTCGACCATGCTGCCCTGGACCTCGTCGGACATCATGTAGTCGATGAAGGCCTGGGTGACCTCGTCGGCGTCCTTGGTGTACATGTGCTCGTACGCCCAGATCTTGAAGGAGCCGTTGCAGACGTTCTCTGCCTTGGCCTCGACGCCGTCGACCTTCAGAGCCTTGAACTTGGTGTCGTCGAAGTAGGAGAAGGCCAGGTAGGAGATGGCACCCTCGGTCTGCTGGATCTTCTCGACAACGGTGCCCGAGGAGTCCTCCTCGGCAACGGGGGCAAAGTCGGCGGGAGCGGACTCGCCACCGAGGACGGCAGCTTCGAAGGTGGCACGGGTGCCGGAGCCAGCCTTGCGCTCGATGACCTGAATCTTGCCAGCGGTGCCGCCGACCTCGGACCAGTCGGTGATCTGGCCGGTGAAGATGCCCTTGAGCTGGTCGGTGGTGAGGTCGTCGACGTCGACGTTGGAGTTCACGATGGGGCCCATGCCAACCACGCACACGGTGTTGTCGTTAAGGGCAGCGACATCGAAGGCGTCGAGCTTCTCCTCGGCAAAGACGTCCGAGCGGCCAATCTGCGCCTTGCCGTCACGAACGTCGGAGAGACCCTGGCCAGAGCCGCCACCGGTGATGGCGATGGTCACGTCGGGGTTCTCGTCCTCAAACTTCTTGGCGGCAGCCTCGACCAGCGGCTGGAACGAGGTGGCGCCGGAGCAGTTCACAGTGCCGGAGAGGGCCTTGGCGCTGGAGTCGGAGCTTGCGGAGGAGTCAGAGCTCGTGTCAGAGCTGCTGGAGCCACCGCAGCCGACGAGGCCCAGGCCAGCAAGGGCGACGGCGGTGCCGCCTGCAAGCGAGATGAAAGAACGACGAGAGAGACTATCGGACATCTTTCTCCTTCCAGAGGGTGTGACCGCGCCGTCCCATTCCCCCGGCGGGCCTTGTCAACTTGCATGCTATGGGTTGGTCTGGCTCTCCCCTGCCTCGTTGACAATGCATTACGACACCCTGACCGCACATTACATTTGCCTTACATTTGGTGTGAGCATTTGTAATGCCACAGTATCGCTGCAGGTAGACGGTACTTCATTTGTGTAAGGTCACCTTGGTTGGCACCGGTTCGGAGCGATTGTGTCTACCAGATATGGTAATTTGCTAAGTACCTTGACACTTTTTTGTTAGGTACCTAATCTTCTCTCGCCAACATCAAGTGGTAAGAGATAAGGGAGAGATCACTACGTCTGAAACACAGCAACCCGGGAGGTGCCGGCCGCCCAAGGAGCTCTCTGCCTCGGCGGAGTCTCGTATTATGAGGGACCTGGGCTACTTTGGGCACTTCCTGCATCTCCACGCAGGAGGGCGCAGCGGCAAGCAGCGCATGCTCGAGCGCATCCTGCGCGAGGGCGGCACCATAAGCCAGAGAGAGCTTCAGGACACCGTGCCCATAAGCTCTGCCGCAGTCTCCGAGGTTCTCGCCAAGCTCGAGTTCGAGGGCCTCATCACCCGCACGCGTTCCGAGAGCGACAAGCGCCAACTTGACGTCACCTTGACTGAGAACGGACAGGCCGAGGCCAAGGTATGTGCCGAGAAGCACGCAAAGTTCGAGGCAGAGGCGCTCTCGGTGCTCACCGAGGACGAGAAGGGCCAGCTCCTAGGCATGCTCGACCGCCTCATGGAGCATTGGCAGGACATCGAGGAGAAAGACAGGGCGGTGGAAAAGTGAGCATACGCAAGAAGCTGAAAAAAACATTGAATGCAGGCGAGCAATCCTCGCTTCCCCAGTACGGGCTCAAGGAGATCATCTCGACGCTTGCTAGGTCGCTGAGGGAGTTTGGCAAGCCCGCCTGGGCGACGCCGCTTCTCGTCACCGGGGAGGTTGTGCTTGAGTGCGCAATCCCATTCGTGACGGCACAGCTCATCGATGCCCTCGCGCTTGGGGGTGGCGTCTCCTCAATCGCCGGGCACGCGGCGATTCTCATCATCATGGCGCTCGCCTCGCTCGCCTTTGGAACCGCAGCCGGCGTCACCTGCTCGATTGCGGCCACTGGCCTTGCTAGGAACCTCAGGCATGACGTGTTTCACAAGATCCAGGGGTTCTCGTTCTCCAACATTGACCGGTTCTCCACGAGCTCGCTCGTGACCCGACTCACGACCGACGTCACCAACGTCCAGCAGGCGTTCATGATGATCATCCGCATGGCAATCCGCTGCCCGCTCATGGCGATCTTCTCCATCGTGATGGCATTCGTCTCGGGCGGCCCCATGGCCGTGATCTACGTGATCGTTGCCTTTGTCCTCGGCTGGGGCATCTTCAAGATCGCGCTCACCGTGATGCCCATCTTCCGCCGCATCTTCAGAAAGTACGACCGTCTGAATGACTCTGTGGAAGAGAACGTCCAGGGCATTCGCGTGGTGAAGTCCTACGTCCGAGAGGACCACGAGAAGGAAAAGTTCAACGAGGCGTCCGGCACGCTCTACCACGACTTTGTTCACGTCGAGCGCATCCTGGCATGGAACCAGCCCCTCATGACTCTGGCCATCGACGTTATCTACACCTTCGTCATCTTCTTTGGGTCCCAGGCAATCGTTTCCAGCCAGGGCCAGCTCATGGGTGTGGGGCAGCTCTCCGCCCTCATCACGTATGGCTTCTCGATGCTCATCAGCCTCATGATGCTCTCGATGGTCTTCGTGATGATCACGATGGCAGACGAGTCTGCGCGACGCATCTGCCAGGTCCTGCGCGAGGAGCCCGACCTCAAGAACCCCAAGAACCCCGTCATGGAAGTCCCTGACGGCTCCATCGACTTCGACCACGTGAGCTTTGAGTACTCGGCAAAGGCAGACCGCATGGCGCTAGACGACATCGACCTGCACATCAAGAGTGGCGAGGTCATCGGCATCATCGGCGGCACGGGCTCCTCGAAGTCGACGCTCGTTCAGCTCATCTGCCGACTCTACGACGCAACCAAGGGAACCGTGCGCGTTGGCGGCCGAGACGTGCGCGAGTACGACCTTGACACCCTCCGCAACGAGGTGGCGGTCGTGCTCCAGCGAAACGTCCTCTTCTCGGGCACCATCAAGGACAACCTCCGTTGGGGCAACCCCAACGCAACCGACGAGCAGATGCTCGAGGCCTGCAAGCTCGCGCAGGCAGACGAGTTCGTCCAGCAGTTCCCCAAGAAGTACGACACTTACATCGAGCAGGGGGGAACCAACGTCTCGGGCGGCCAGAAGCAGCGTCTCTGCATTGCGCGCGCCCTTCTCAAGAACCCCAAGATCTTGATTCTCGACGACTCCACGAGCGCCGTGGACACCAAGACCGACCATCTCATCCGCGAGGGGTTCAAGAGCTTCATCCCCGAGACCACCAAGGTCATAATCGCCCAGCGCACCAGCTCGGTGGAGGACGCTGACCGCATCGTGGTCATGCGCGACGGGCGCATTGACGCCGTGGGCACGCACGAAGAGCTGCTTCGAACCAACGAGATCTACCGCGAGACGTACACGACACAGAACAAGCAGTCGCACGACGAGGCCATGGAGACCATCTCCAAGGACGCCGTCGAGCCCAAGAAGGAGGCGAACAATGAGTAAAGAGAAAGACCAGGCAATGAAGTCTCCTTCTGAGCAGGCCGCAAAGTCAAAGCACACTGATGGCCCCAGCCGCGGCCATGGGGCTGCAAACCCCGGGAAGACGCTCGGGCGCACGTTGGCGCTCACCTTCCACTACTACCCAGTTCACGTAACCGCACAGGTGCTCTGCATTCTCACCGCCTCGATCCTCTCGTCGCTGCCTTCCGTTTTCATGCAGCAGGCCATCGCCGTGGTGCAGGATTTCGTGGGCACGGGAGACTGGGCAGCAGCACAGGTCCAGATCACGCGCATCGTCTTGAGTCTCATTGGCTGCTATGTGATTGCCCTGGGCGCGAACATCGCTCAGGCCCAGCTCACGGCTGTAATCTGCCAGGGCACCCTCATGAAGGTCCGCAACCAGATGTTCGACCACATGGAGGACCTGCCCATTCGCTACTTTGACACGCACAAGCACGGCGACATCATGTCGCACTACACCAACGACGTGGACACCCTCCGCCAGCTCATTGGCGTTGCCGTGCCAAACCTCATCACCATGCTCACGGCAATGGTCTCGGTTCTCGTCATCATGCTCTGGTACTCGTTCCCCCTCACGCTCGTGGTGCTTGCGATGGTCGTCCTGATGGTCGTGATCACGCGTGTCCTGGGCGGACGTTCGGCGCACTTCTTCCTCGCACAGCAGCGCGCGCTCGCTGCCGAGGAGGGCTTCGCCGAGGAGGCCATGAACGGCCAGAAGGTCATCAAGGTCTTCACGCACGAGGCTGCCACCGAGAGGGGCTTCGACGAGGTCAACGACGAGCTCTTCGACGCCTCAAAGCGGGCGAACATCTATGGCAACACGCTTGGCCCCATCCTCATGAACATGGGCAACCTCTCATATGTGGTGGTTGCGCTGGCTGGCTGCGCCATGCTCGCTGCGGGAACGCCCAACCCCTCCATCGCGGGCGTCGCGCTCTCCATCGACATCGTGGTGCCGTTCCTCAACCTAACGAAGCGCTTCTCGGGCTCCATTGGCCAGGTCTCCCAGCAGATCAACTTCGTGGTCATGGGCCTTGCGGGTGCCGAGCGCATCTTCTCGCTCATTGACGAGGAGCCCGAGGAGGACGAGGGCTACGTCACCCTGGTGAACGTACGCAAGAATGCCGCAGGCGAGCTTGAGGAGTGCGCCGAGCGCACGGAGAGCTGGGCCTGGAAGCACCCCCACCACGACGGCACCGTGACCTACACGCCGCTTGCGGGCGACATGCGTCTCTTCGACGTGGACTTTGGCTACACGCCCGACCACACCGTTCTCCATGGCATCTCGCTCTACGCCAAGCCCGGACAGAAGGTGGCCTTCGTGGGCGCCACTGGCGCAGGCAAGACGACAATCACCAACCTGCTCAACCGCTTCTATGACATTGCCGACGGCAAGATCCGCTACGACGGCATCAACATCAACAAGATCAAGAAGGCGGACCTCCGCCGTTCGCTCGGCATGGTGTTGCAGGACACCAACCTCTTCACCGGCACGGTCATGGACAACATTCGCTATGGCCGCCTCGATGCCACAGACGAGGAGTGCATTGGCGCCGCCAAGCTTGCCGGTGCCGACAGCTTCATTCAGCGCCTGCCAGAGGGCTACAACACGATGCTGACCGACAACGCCGCCCAGCTCTCGCAGGGTCAGCGCCAGTTGCTCTCCATTGCGCGCGCGGCCGTTGCAGACCCGCCGGTCATGATCTTGGACGAGGCAACGTCCTCCATCGACACGCGCACCGAGCAGATCGTGCAGCGGGGCATGGACGCCCTCATGTACGGGCGTACCACGTTCGTGATTGCGCACCGGCTCTCGACCGTGCGCAACTCCGACGTGATCATCGTGCTTGACCACGGCCGCATCATCGAGCGTGGCACGCACGACGAGCTCATCGCCCAGCATGGCACGTACTACCAGCTCTACACCGGAGCGTTCGAGCTGGAGTAGCGCTTGCTGCCCCGGCAGCAACGGCAGTCTCGCCTTTTGCCCCTTCGGCGCCCCACGACGCCGGAGGGGCTCTATTGTGCGAGAGGGGGCGCAGAAACCATCGTTCAGACGTCAATCTGGCGCCGGAGGGCGCATCTCGTACGGGATTGCTTCGATAACAGCACCTCTGGCGTCGTTTTCTCGCCGGAAGCGCAATTTCGACAGCAGCGCCAACGAACTTCTCGCCGCTCTCGCGTCACGCGTGCTGTGGCAGCTACAATAGCTTTCCCGGCATATCGGCAATCACAGAGGGAGCCCATGACCAACGCACTTCTTGGCATCATCTACCTGGCATTTGTGAGCCTAGGGCTCCCAGATGGCCTTCTTGGCGCAGCGTGGCCTGCCATGCACGTGACCGTTGGCGCCAACGTCTCACTTGCCGGCGTAGTCTCGATGGTCATCTGCCTAGGGACAATCACCTCCAGCCTGCTGACCGTAGAACTTGTCCGCGGACTGGGCACCGGCAGACTCACTGCGGTCTCGGTAGCACTCACCGCTGTGGCGCTCTTTGGCTTCTCGACATCCAGTGCATTTTGGCAGCTCATGCTCTGGGCGATCCCGTACGGGCTGGGGGCAGGGGCGGTTGACGCTGCGCTCAACGCCTATGTGGCAACGCACTTTGCGGCACGCCATATGAACTGGCTACACTGCTGCTGGGGCCTTGGTGCGGCCGGAGGACCCATAATCATGTCCTGGCAGATGAGTGGCCCCACTGGCTGGCCGGGTGGCTACCGCATTGTTGGCGTTCTCCAGGTGCTTCTCGTTGCGGCAATCGCGCTGAGCCTCCCGCTGTGGCATGATCGCGCGGACGAAGCAGGCGCTGGCGAGAAGCACGCTGCGCTTTCGCGTCGAGAGCTTATCGCGCGGCCCGGCGTAAAGCTCGCGATGGCAGGCTTTCTCTGCTATTGCGCACTGGAGTCGTCCTGCGGCCTGTGGGCGTCGACGTTCTTGGTGTTGGGGCATGGCGTATCTGCCCAGACGGCAGCCCTTCTCGCCAGTCTCTTCTATGCGGGCATCACGGTGGGGAGGTTTCTCTCGGGCATGCTGACGCTGCGGCTTGACGGAAAGCAGCTCCTCAGGCTTGGCGAGACGGTCATGGCCCTTGGGGTTGTCATTCTGTTTGTTGCCCCAGGGGAAGCTGGGCTTGGCGCGGGCCTGGCCCTTCTGGGTCTGGGCTGCGCGCCTATCTACCCGCAAATGATCCAGCTCACGCCCGAGCGCTTTGGTGATGAGAACGCGCAGCTGCTCATGGGGCTCCAGATGACCTGCGCATACGTGGGCTCGATGGCGTTTCCGCCGCTCATGGGCCTCCTCGTGGAGCAGGTCTCCCCGCTTCTGCTGCCCGTGGCCATAGCTGCCCTCCTTGCGATTATGACCACATGCCTTATACGCTGCGATAGCCGCGTGATGGCAACTCGCGCTTCCGCAGCCCAACAGTAATCGAGGTGAGCCCCATGCTTGCTGACTACCACGTCCACTCCGCGTACTCGGACGACTCCACCTACCCCATGGAGCAGGTCGTAAGGGATGCTATTCGCACCAACCTCGACGAGCTGTGCTTCACGGAACACGTGGACTACGGCGTAAAGCCGGACTGGGACCAGCCGGCCGACGCGCGCTTTGAGAACGGTCGCCCCGTCACCAACTGCCCCTACCCTGCCTATTTTGAGGAGCTTGACCGCGTTCGCGAGCGCTACGGCGCACAGGTCCGCATTGCACGCGGCCTCGAGCTGGGCGTGCAGACCCACACCATTCCCACGTACGAGCGCTTGCTCGAGAGGTACGGCAGCCAGCTTGACTTCACGCTGCTCTCAATCCACCAGGCGGGAGACAGGGAGTTCTGGAACGGTGCATTCCAGGAGGGTCGCACGCAGGAGCAGTTCACGATGGCGTACTACGAGGAGCTTCTCGGCGTGGTCGAACGGTTCCATGGCTACTCCGTAGTGGCGCATCTCGACCTTATACGGCGCTACGACCCTACGCCCGGCGGGCCACTCCCCTTCTCGGAGGTCCGCGACATTGTGGCAGAGATCCTCTCGCGCGTCATTGCAGGTGGCCACGGCATCGAGGTAAACACATCCGGCTGGCGCTATGGGCTTGATGGGCCACAGCCAACCGATGATGTGCTGTTGCTCTACCGTGACCTGGGCGGACGTATCCTCACGCTGGGGTCCGACTCGCACAAGCCAGAGCACCTGGGCGCCTACCTGCGGATTGCCCAGGACCGTCTTCGTGCGCTGGGCTTCTCACAGGCATGCGCGTACGAGAAGGGCGAGCCCAGGTTCTACGAGCTGTAGCGTGGCGGCACGAGCCACAGTGTGCTGTCGGGCAGAAAATCGACACTTCTCGCCCCTCAGAGCATCCCAAACGTCCAATTTGAGCCCCACGGAACCGTCCGACAAGGCCGGCTGCGCTATGGTGGTGGACATTCGACATTCGGCAGCACAACTCCAGGAGGAACCCATGCACTGGCCCACTATCCTCACTACGGCCCATCTCGTCATGCGTCCCTGGCGCGAGGACGACGCCCCCGCGCTCTACCGCTACGCAAGCGATCCCGAGGTTGGACCGCGCGCGGGCTGGGCTCCGCATCAATCGCAGGACGAGAGCCGTCAGGTCCTGCATGACATCCTCATGGTGCCTGACTCCTGGGCCATCACGCTTCGAGGCCGAGAGGGTGTGCTGGCAGACGAGCCGGTTGGCGCGATTGCCCTCCAGCACGACCTCACGGGCCTACCCGCAGACGAGGCCGAGATAGGCTACTGGATCGCGCGTCCCTGGTGGGGCCACGGTTACATGACCGAGGCCGTGCGAGAAGTGCTTCGCCACGCGTTTCTCGTCGAGAACCTTGTCGCCGTACGTGCAAGCTACTTCGAAGGCAACGAGGGCAGCCGCCGCGTGCAGGAAAAAGTGGGGCTTCGCCCGCACCACCACGTCGATAGCGCCGTTGACCGCTGCGGGATCACGCACACCGAGCACGTCCAGCGCATCACGCGCAAGGAGTGGGAGGTCTCGCTTGCAGCAGACCCAACGGACGCAGGGACCATTGCGCGCCAGCAGTCCGAGGCCGCGGGCATCATCGACCGCCTGCCGCTCATCTCGCTCGTGCGCTCCGGCGGCCAGACCGGCGCGGACCGTGGCGGCCTTGATGCGGCACGCGAGCAGAACGTGCCCATCTGCGGCTGGTGCCCACCCGGTGGCCTAGCGGAGGACCTGCCCAACCCGCCAGGTCTTCTCGCCCTGTATCCCGAGCTTCGCGAGGGTCCCAGCCAGGGCTACGTCGAGCGCACAGCTTGGAACGTGCGCGATAGCCACGCAACGCTCATCGTCTCGCCAGGCGGGTTGGAGCCACGAAGCGGCACAGAGATGACTGCCATCTTCGCCGAGCGCATGGGTAGGCCGGTGCTGGTTCTTGAAGGTGTCAACGTGAGCGAGGATGCCGCGGAGGCGCTTGCTTGGCTCCGCTCGCTTGGCACATGTGCCATGACACTCAACGTTGCGGGTCCGCGCGAGTCAAAGATGCCCGGCGTCTACCAGCTCACGCACGACATCGTGGCAAACGTCCTGGGATGAGACAAAGGGACTGTCCCTTTGTCTCATCCCAACGCGCGCGAGAAGAGAGCGCGTTGGTCGGCGTCCCACAGCGACATGTCGTCCGAGGTAAAGAGCACGCCGCCTAGCGTAGAGTCTGCCTCGAGGAGCTCTGCGCGCTGTTCGTCGGTTAGACGAACGTCTGGCCGCAGGAAGAAGACGTCCGGGTCGCACCTAAACGCCCTGCCGTCGAGATGCGCGCGCCCTCGCGTGTTGGCCAGGCTGTTCTTGGTGCTCACGCGCTCGCGGCCGGTGCCGCGCATGTAGGCGGCACCGTCCCAGTCGAGGCCCACGTCGCAACCAATACGGCAGAACTCCGTGCGGCCCAAGGCAGAGCCAATGGGAACGCCGCACAGGTCAAACCACGTGCCAGACGCCGCACTCTGGCGCAGGAGGCCGATGGCGTCGGCCATGAGCTGGCCTCGGTTCATGCCGCCATGCGGGAGCATGCACGCCGCATAGAGGAAGTCGCACTTGAGAAGCGTGAATCCCCACTCGCCGGTGAGCGTTGCCATGACGCGTGCCACGTAGTCACGCACCTCAGGATTCAGCGTATCGAGCGCAACGTGGCCGGACCAGTGCGAGCCGGTCACCACAAGCTCGCCCTTCTCATCACGAAGCAGCCAGTCCGGATGCGCCGAGAAGAGCTGGGACTCGCGCTCGCACACGAAGGGCGCAACCCAGATGCCCGGCATGAGCCCGCGCTCACGAGCAGCAGCGGCCACGGCGGCAAGGCCATGCGGGAACTTCTCGGCATCCGGGTGGAGCCAGTCACCCACACGCGTGTAGCCGTCATCCATCTGGAAGGTTGGGCGGCGCGTACCCAGGTCGTAGTCCTCAAGGCAGTTCGCAAGCGCATCCAAGTCGTGCAGCAGGCACTGCTCCGATATGTTCGTGTAGTGCCGGTACCAGCTGGTATAACCCACAAGCGGCGAGCAGGGCGGAACAGCGATGCCACAGAGCGCAAGCCAGCGCGCAGCTGCCTCATCAACGTTCTCTGCGCGAACCACGGCAAGTCCCAAAAGGCAGCACTTCTCGCCAGCCTTTACGGGAACGGCTGGCGGCTCCTTGCTCACAAGGAGCGCCTCTGCAGGCAGGTCTTCGCGAATGAGCGTCATTCCCGTGTCCTCGCCAAGCGAGCCCACCAGGGCAACCTCACCATCCCGCCGCAGGTAGCCATAGGTAAAGCCATGCTGGTGACCGGGTCTCTCGTCCGCCTTCACAAAGCGGTAGTCGCCTGAGGCGTCAAGCACCCAATGGCGTATGGCCACGCGCGGCACGCGGAAGTTGCGCATGCGGTCGCGCGGACTGCGCTCCACGGAGTCTGTCCAGGAGTTATAGCCGTTCAGGTAGAGCGCCGTTGCCTCACCCAGCGCTGCGGGAAGCGTTGTCTCCACAGCGTCGATCACAACCTCACGCCGGGGCTTCACGCACAGCTGCCAGCACTCGCCCTCGCGCACGAGCGAGACACCAAGCGTGACCACGTCCGCACCCGTCACCAGGCCAGACGGCTGTACATGGGCAACGCGCCCCTGGTCAGACGCCACATGCCAGCGCACACAGAAGGCAGGTTCGCCGAGAAGCGCCGTCACGCCCTGTCGCCCCCCTTGGCCTCGCCAGAGGCGCCGCCGATGGTCCCAAGGACGCGCCGCTCGTTGTAGCGCGTGAAGACAAGGCCGCCTATGAGGCAGAACGCCGTGGCAACAATCGCGGTGGCCCGGTAGCCCATGCCGTTCTCGCCAAGGATGGAAATGGAGGTGAAGAGGATCATCGCGAGCGTCTGACCCAAGGTCATCGAGAAGGTGCGAGCCGCGTAGAACATGCCCTCGCGCCTCTCGCCCGTCTCCAAGGCGTCGCACTCCGCGATGTCGGCAAGCACCGCCTGGGGAAGGATACCCAGGATGGCCATGGGCACGGCCGCAAGCACTGCCACAAGCATGCCCCAGACCATACCCGGGATGCCAAACATGCCGCACACCGAGGTGACGGCAAACGCCGCGCAGAAGAAGAAAAAGCCAAACGCAACAATACGCTTCTTGCCGTGGCGTTTGGCCAGCATGTTCACGGGCGCGTAGAACAACAGCGAGATGAGCGTCATGGCGGCGAAGAACACAAACGAAAGCGAATCCGGCAGGCCCATGAGCTCGGTGATGTAGTAGGTCATGCCGGTCTGGAACATGGTGATGGCAACCCAATAGAGCACGTCGGAGAGCTCGAAGACCTGGAAGTCATGGTTCTTGAACGTCTTGGCAACAGACTGGAACATGGGCGTGGAGGAGGGCTCTGCCTTGGCATAGAGGGTCTCGTCGATGCCAAACGCGGGCACAAGCATGCAGGCAACGGCAACGGCGGCAAGCACGGCGACCGTGATCCTGAAGGCACCGGCGATCCCCATGGCAGGCTCGAGGTAGGCAGCCACCGTGGTAACGAGGTACGCAAGCGCCGTGCCTAGAAAGTAGGTGACCGAGATGTGCGTGGAGAGATCGATTCTCAGCTCCTGCGTACGCCCAAGCTCGGGGATGAGCGCATTGAAGGGCGTGCAGTAGAGCGAGAGCGTGATGTAGAAGAGCATGAGGCAGCAGAAGAGCAGCACGTTATTCAGGGTCTCGCTGCCCGTACCCGGCAGCACAAAGACGAGGACCGTCATCACGCCAAAGGGGATGGCGGCACCGCGCATGAACGGGATTCGGCGGCCAAGAGGGCTGTTCAGCCGATCAGACTGGGAGGCAATGAACGGGTCGACGAAGCCGTCGAGGAGCCTGCCACATCCCGTGATGATACCGATGACCGTGAGCCCCGCAAACACGGCGCCCTGGGTGATGAAGACCGCCATGCCACGCGAGAGCATGGTGTCGGAGGGCATGTAGAAGTAGACGAGCCAGTTGCTGACGATGCCCGAGAGTATCGCCCAACCCAGCTGCCCTATCGCAAAGAGTCTGATGACTCGCTTGTCCGCAAGCCTGGTCCCCGAAGCCTTCTCCCCTGCCATCCCTACTCCCCTCTCTCCGTGAGACAAAGGGAAACTCCCTTTGTCTCATCTCAATGCGCGTACTGCCATGTCAACGATGCACTCAAGCTCCTGGGCCCCCGTGGAGAAGTCGTCCGAGGGGATGACCTCTCCGCGCGCGAGCTTCTGCGCCACACCCATGAGCGCATGCGCGACGCTTCTGTAGAAGACCGGAAAGTCCACCTCGCGCGCGACGGAGCCATCCTGGAGCCCCAGCTGGTATGCGTCAGCAAAGATGAGGTAGAACGAGTCGACCTCGCGCCCGTAGGCGGCAACCGCGTCAAGCGGCACCCCCTCGGTAACGAGAAGCCCATCGAGGTCATCAATGAAGAGCACAAAGCCGGCGTTCTCCACGTAGCCTTCGGCATAGAGACGCAACATGCGCTCGAGCCTGTCCGCACCGCTCATGCCGAGAAACGCGTCCGACTCGACAAGCCCCACAATGCGCTCGTTGAAGCGCCGCCACAGGAGCGTGCCTGCCGTGAGGGCAAGGCGCGTCTTGGTCGAGAAGCGTCGGTAGAGCGTGGCCACTCCAACGTCCGCCGCATCCGCAACGTCGGTCATGCGCACGTCCGCGATGCGTCGCTTAAGGAAGAGGCCGGCTGCGCACTCGATGGCGCGGTCCATGCGCGCATCGCCCGTGAGGCTCCTCTCCTGTGGCGCAGCAGACACTAAGCCCGCCGTGACGTCATCCTGTGCCATCCTTGACGCTCCATTCCCGTGGGTGATAGTCTTACTATCAACTTGATAGCGAGGCTATCACCTCTGTCCACATAGGGTCAAGGAGGATTCGATGGAAGCGTCGACAGACCGGGCGAGAAGCGTCTTTGGCAACGAGCAGGACGACGCAACGTACCAGAAGGCCGTCCAATCGAAGGAGCGCTACCTCCGTCGCTTTGGCGATGACTCCAAGACCATCTATCACCTCTCGGCAGCTCCCACGCCCGTGATTGGCGATATGCTCGGCGTGAGGAACCTCGTAATCTCCCCTGACAGCACGCCCCTCGACATCCGTGCAGATGCCGCCCAGGCCCCCAAGCCACCCGCCACCAATCGTGCCGTAGAAGGCGCAAACGGCACGCCGGTCATAGTGGGAAACATCCGCATGGGGTTTGGGCACTACCGCATCTCGATGGCCATGGCATCGGCAGCGCATGCCATGGGCTACACGCCCTACTGGCTTGACCTTGCCTCCTTCGAGGATGCTACGGGATCCAAGGTCATCCGCTACCAGAACGACCTCTACTCCAAGGGGTCGAGAATCTCTCAGCGTGTTGGGGCCTTCAATAAGCTCGTGTGGGAACCGCTCAACTCCGAGGGCTTCCGCAAGCTCTCGTACAACGCGGCAGACCAAAAGAACGCCGAGCTCTGCGTGCCCTTCTTCCACGACATCGACAAGGACATCCCCTACGTGGGCACCCACGTCTGGCCCTCGCAGGCAGCTGTTCATGCGGGCATGACCCACGTGGTGAACGCCATCCCCGACAACTGGCCCATGGCGCTCCACCTTGCGGAGGGCTCCATCCACACGGTCCAGACGCCCAGCGCCTACCTGGGGTACCACCAGCTACGCGGCATGGACCCTGCGCGCCAGCTCAAGCCCATGCCCGAGGGGTCCATCTACTACACCGGCCACTACGTTGACCACGAGCTTGTCTCCAACATCCCCACAGACTGCGCACGACGCAGGAACCGTGTCATGGGAGGCGGCCCCGTGCGCTACCTGCTCTCCGTTGGCGGCGCAGGCGCGCAGCAGGAGCTCTTCGCGGCAATCGTGGAGCACCTCCTCCCCTATGTGAGGCGCGGGGAGGCCGTGGTCTTTGTTAACGTTGGCGATCACAAGAAGGTGTGGGATGCGCTGCTCAAAAGCGTGGACGGCCTTCGCAGCGAGGCACTCCCCCACTTCGAGGGTATCGACGAGGTCGCGCGGTTTGCAACGGCGGCACTCGACGGTGACGCGAGCGGCGTGCACGCCTTCTGCGACAAGGACATCTTTACGGCGGTCTACTCGTCCAACCTGCTCATGCGCTGCTCGGACGTGCTGGTTACCAAGCCGAGCGAGTTCTCGTTCTACCCCGTGCCCAAGCTCATGATCCACCGGGTGGGCGGCCACGAGGCCTGGGGCGCCATCCGCGCAGCGGAGGTTGGCGACGGCACCTACGAAATGGACGACACCGCAGAGGTACTCTCGATGATCGACTCGTTCCAGCACGAGCGCGGGCTTCTCGGCTTCATGTGCGACCGCATCGAGGACGCCGCCAAGGCGGGCATCTACGACGGGGCCTATCGCGTCATCGACCTTGCGGTGAACGGTGCGCCAACGCTTCCGGGGCCTTTCGACGGAGCACGCTAGCGCCTGCGATGAGACAAAGGGAAGCCCCCTTTGTCTCATCGCCTGCGGCGCCGGTCGTCCTTGATGATGCTCCGGGCAACCCATATGCCCAGGATGAAGGCAGCAAGGTAGCCCACAAAGCCAATGATGGGAATGCCAAAGATAACGGGCTGGATGCGCGCATAGTAGACCACCGACGAGCCAATGAAGAGGCCCGCCACCATGACGCTCATCGAGAGCCTGTTGGCGATGTGGGCGAAGTCGTTGATGGGGTCCTCGGTTCCCGCCACGTCCAGGTTAAGCCGCAGCTGGCCGCGGGTGAGCATCTTCATGGCAAGGTCCGCCTGCGAAGCCGCGCCGAGAAGCCCGTGCGCAGCACGCGTTCCTTCGCGCGTGAACCCCTTGACCTCGTGCTTGATGAGGTCCTCGGGCGTGGTGTGCGCCTTGATGTGGGCCGTGATGATCTCGATGATCGAGACACCGGGGAGAAACTCGTCAACCACGCCCTCGAGCGTCACGAGGGAGCGCGCAAGCATGGTGACCGAGCCGGGGAGCTCGACGCCGTTCTTCCTCGCCATCGAGATGAGCGAGTTCACGAAGGAGCCAACGTCAAGGTCTGAGAGGTCAGCCTCGCCGTAGTCGGCAATGATCATGTCGAGGTCGTCCAAGAGATGCGCATGGTCGACGGCGGACGTATCGGATATCGAGAAGCGCAGGAGCCCGTCGGCAAGCCCGGCGGAGTCCCTCAGCGCAACGGCCTTCACCATGTCCGACATGGCCTTGCGATCATGCGAGGAGAGACGCCCCATGATTCCCAAGTCGATGTAGACGATCTGCCCGCCGCGGACGATGAGGTTACCGGGGTGGGGGTCGGCATGGAAGAAGCCGTCGTCGATCATCTGGCGCGTGTAGTTGTCGACGAGCTTGGTGCCAATCTCTTCGAGGTCATAGTCAGCAGCAACCAGCTTGGCCGTCTTGTCGATGGGAATACCCTCGATGTAGTCCATGACCACGACGTGCTTGGTGCAGAGCTTGGGATAGGGCTTGGGACAGTCGACAAACTTGCAGTCCGCGTTGTTGCGCCTAAACTCCTCCAGGTTTCTGGCCTCCACCAGGAAGTCCGTCTCGTCGCGGAAGGACTGCCAAAGCTCGTCCACCACCGACTGCATGTCGAGGAACTGGCTCCCCGACATGAAGCGGTCCATGAACCCCACAAGCGAGCGCATGATGGCAATGTCTTGTGTCATGGTCTCCTGGACGTGTGGGCGCTGCACCTTGATGGCAACCATCTCGCCCGTGACGAGACGGGCCTTGTGCACCTGGGCCACGGAGGCGGAGCCCAAAGGAACATCGTCGATGGCGTCGAAGATGTCTTCGATGGGGGTGTCGTACTCGTCACGCAGCGCCTGTAGCACCGTGTCGCGGTCCATGGGCTCGACATCCGAGCGGAGCTTGGTGAGCTCGCGGCAGAAGCTCTCGGGCAGTATCTCCGAGCGCATGGAGAGTATCTGGCCAGCCTTCACGAAAGTGGGGCCAAGCTCCTCGAGCATGTGGCGCAGGCTCTTGGGCGTGAGGCCGTGGAAGATGTCATAGCGGCGAACGATAGAGAGAATCTCGCGGACGCGCTTGAGCCGTGAGCTGCGCGACGACTCGTACCCGTCAGACGTCTTGCTGCGACCGCCAAACAGGCCGATGGTCTGCGCGTCGTCATCCTCGAAGCCGTCCTCGCTCACGCTCCTGTACCACGCGTCAAGGAGCTCGTCACTTGTTCGTGGCGAGCTCCCCTTCGTGGCATCACTTGTGTCGCGAACCTCTGGCACAGGTTCTACTCCTTGGCGTCACCATCATCAACGGGGGCGTCCTCGACGGAATCCGGCTCGACGACGTCTGCGTCGATGTCGGATGCCATGGAGGCAACCTTCTTGGCAAAGTCCGCACGCTCCTCGGGGGTCATTGCCTCCATCTTGGCGCGCAGAGCGGCGTCGGACGTGTCGCCAACGACCTCCTTCGCCTTGCGGGTAAGCTCCTCGTTGATGGCCTTGCCCTGGGCAACGGTAAGCTCGCCCTTCTTGACGAAGCCGTCGATGACCTCCTGGGACTTCTCGGCGGTGGTGGCGACTGCACCCACGCTTGCCAGGAAGACCTTGCGGAAGCCGTCCGTGATATCGAAGTCTGCCATGATGTCTCCCTTCAGAAGCGGGACGAGCCCGTCCCGCGGCCGTGATGCTCTCTGTTCTACCCCACATCAGCTGGTTGGATGCGCTGGGAACCCAAAAATCGGCAGGCGCCCGATGCATCACCCCAGAAGTATGTTGCCAAGCTCCTCAACGGTCTCCGCAACGGCAACCGCTCCGGCGTCCCAAAGCTCCGCCATCTCGCAGGTGTGCGCGTAGTGAACGCCAACGCAGGGAATGCCCACCTCTGTTGCGGCGTCAACGTCGTAGAACCGGTCTCCCACCATCACCGCGTCCTGGGGCCCCACCTCTGTGCGGTCCATCACGCGGCGGATGGTCTGCGGCTTGGTATCGGTCCCGTCGTCAAGTTTGCCCAGGTAGACATCAAAGCGTGGCGCAAGGCCAGACTCGCGCATGCCGCGCTCGAGCAGAGCCGCGCGTTTCGACGAGGCGACGGCGAGCACCTTGCCGGCTGCATGGAGCGAATCGGCAAGCCCCGCCATGCCCGGGATGGCGGGAAACGCCTCGGCGCCCAGCTTGTTGTAGATGGCGCGGTACTCCTCGGTAATCTGGGCGGCCTCCTCCGCCGAGAAGCCATAGACCATAGAGAATGCCTCAGGGAAGGGCGGCCCCACAAGGCGTCTGAGGTCTCCCATGTCTTCGTCGCTCAGACCGTGTTCGCGGAGGACGGTGCGGGCCGTGGCGATAATGCCCGCTATGGTGTCTGAGAGCGTGCCGTCAAAGTCAAACACCACAAGCCTGCGACTGCTCACGTCCATCCCACGCGAGAACCGCCTTGTTACTCCTCCGGATGCCATCGATGCTCTCCCCCGCCCTCGTCCTGCCTGTCACATACGGGTTTCCAAGCGTCTACGGTACCTGAAGCCGCGCGTGCCACGCGCTAGAATCTGCTCGTGGAGCTACCAGGACTCCATCCCGTATCAAGACCGCAACGAAGGAGCGACATGCGCGCAGAGCCGTTCGTGTGCTACAGGCCTCAGCCCGAGAAGGCCAAGGACTTCGCGTCACTGCCCTATGACGTCTTCACGAGGGAGGAGGCCCGCGAGGCCGTGGCCAAGCGCCCGCACTCGTTCCTCGCCATCGACCGTCCCGAGACCGCGTTTGACCCCTCGCACGACATGCATGCCCCGGACGTCTACGAGAAGGCCGCGAGCCTCCTAGCCGACCGTGTGGCGGACGGCACCCTCGTGCGCGACGGGGACCCCTGCTACTACCTGTACCGTCTGAGCGGCAACGGCCACGAGCAGACGGGCATTGTGGCGGCCTTCTCGGTGGACGACTACGAGTCTGGCACCATCCGCCGCCACGAGTTCACGCGCCCGGTTGACGAGAAGGACCGTGCGGACCACATTGCCACCACCGGCTGCCAGACCGGCCCCGTGCTTCTCGCCTACCGCGACGACCCCACGCTCTCGACCATCGTCGCCGCCGCGACGACGGCAACCCCGCTCTACGACTTCACCGACGCCGAGGGTCTGCGCGAGACCGTGTGGCGCGTCAACAGGCCGGCAGCCGTAGACGCCCTGCGCACGATGCTCACGCTTGTCCCGCGCGCCTACATCGCCGATGGCCACCACCGTGCGGCTGCGGCCGCGCGCGTGCGCAAGTCTCTCCGCGAAGAGCACGGTGACACGATGGGTGCCCCCGGCACCGAGCCCTGTGATTACCTCCTGGCAGTGCTCTTCCCAGAAAGCCAGCTCATGACCCTCCCCTACGACCGCGTGGTGGCAGACACCGCGGGCCTTTCCGCCGATGAGCTTCTCGCACGCCTCGCTGAGCAGGGCTTTTCCGTGGGCGAGCCCGTCGAGGGTCCCGTGCGCCCCACGGATGCCCTCCACTACGGGCTCTTCCTGGGCGGTACGTGGCGCGAGCTTGCCTGGCGGGGTGATGTCCCCCAAACGGCCGTGGGCAAGCTTGACGTCTCGGTCCTGCAGGACCAAGCCCTTGGCCCCATCCTGGGCATCACCGACCCTGGTCGTGACGCACGCATCCGCTTTGTAGGCGGCCTGGCAGACGCCGGCGCCCTCGAGCCGCTTGTGGGCGAGGGCGGCCTAGCCTTTGCGCTGAGGGCAACGCCAGTAGCCGACATGATGGCCGTGGCGGACGAGGAGGGTATCATGCCTCCCAAGTCCACCTGGTTCGAGCCCAAGCTGAGAAGTGGCCTCTTTATTAGGCCCATCCTGGGAAGCACCGCAAAGCGCCAGGCATAGGAGCGCACACCAGCACCCCAGGGGCCATTGCGCTCTCTGGGGTGTCTTTTCCACGCCATGGGTATAAGGTGAGTTCGGAGACGCAACCGGAACCGCCGGTTTGCAGGCAATGAGGAGGTGCCGCATGGAGGAGACAGACGACAAGCGTTGGCCGCACTGGGCACGCGACTTCACGCAGGCGCTTTCGCATGCCTTTGGGCGGCAGACCCCCTCGCAGGACCACGATGTCGCGGGCCAGGCCACCCTTGAGGGGCAGTCAGGACAGTCAGCGGCGCCCAGGCTTGGTGCCCGCTTTGCTGCGGCCGTCGACGCCGCCCGTCCTCGGGTCACGACGACGCTCGACATCGACGTGCTGTCCCAGCGACTCATGGCGTCCGACGATCCCCTCTCGGACCTTGGCCTTGTCGTAGCGGACATCCGCTCGCGGCAACGCGACGGCGAAGGTGGCGGCGAGGGTCAGATCATCGTACCCTCCTCTGCCCAAGACGCCCTTCCGCCTTCGAACCTCGAGGTGTTTCTCGCTGACGCGCTGGACGATGCAGGGCTTCTTGCCCCGGATGTTGCCATGCCCTCGGTGGGCGTCGTGCGCCCACACACCTCGCATCTCTTCTATCTGCGCGTGAACGACCCAGAGCTGAGCTATGCGGCAAAGCTCAAGGTACTTCGCATTGAGGCGGCACTCAACGCGGCACTTCTCGCCTCGACGTTCTTCGATGACGCAGATGACGTGCCGGCAGGCGAGCTTGTGAGGTTTAGACAGCGCATCGCCGCGTCCGTCACGTCACAGATCCCCACCATTGCAGACGGCCTCCCCACGCGCGAGGAGGAGCGTCCCAACGGCGAGTGGGCCGTGCGCAAGGGCATCTCGACGGGCATCGAGCACTTCCAGGTGCCTTATCGCCTCCAGGCAAGCTTCCGGACAAACGTAGCAGACGGCAACGTGGCTATCGTAATCGACCTCACGCAGCCCTCCGTCATGCCCGCCCACGTGTGGGTCGATGGCATGGGCATTGTCCCGGCAACCCCCGAGATGCGCCGCCGCGCCGCCACCGACTACAACCTCCGCATTGGCATCCTGCTGGCTGCCTGCGCGTTTCGCTGCAGCTCGCTCATACAGCACGTGTGGGTGGCAGGCACTATTGACACCCCGCAGTCGCACGACTGCTACTACTCAGTGTGCTTTGACCGCGAGGGCTTCTCGAAGATTCCCCTCACGGGAACCTTTGATCCCGTGGCAACCTATCGAGACTTTGATACCTCGCTCGATGAGAAGGACGGCCAGCTTTCGCCCGTAAGGCAGGGCTTCTCGCTTGAGGGCGAGCAGTTCTGCCCCACCAGGCGCTACGAGACCGTTGAGCTCTCAACGCGTGTGCTTGCAGACCCCTTTGCCGCGGCGCTGGGGGCAAGTCGCGTGAACCAGCTTGGCATTGTCGAAGAGAGCAAGCGTGTCGAGGTTGCCTCGCAAATCGCACGGCGCCTCTCGTCCTCGACCGAGGAGAACGTCCGCGCCATCATGGAGCTTGCGGGCAAGGACGACGACGCAACCGTCAGGGAGGCCGCCCGCCGCTGCGTGGGCAAGCTCATAGACGGCACGCTCCCCGAGAACGACCCCCAGACCATCCAAGACGAGTTCGTAAACGGCGACGCGCTCTTCGAAGCCGTCGAGAAGTCCAAGGAGCTGCTTGCCCAGAAGGACACCGCAGGCGCGCTCTCGTGTGTGCTCGGCGCCCTCGAACCCGTGGAGCAGGCTCACACTTACGAGGACACCCCCATGGTGGAGTGGCGCGCGTTTGGCAGCTATGTCGACCGCGTGCTTTACAACCGCCTGCTGTGGGATGGCTCCCACGAGACGCGCATTGCGCCTGACGCCTACCTAGAGGCCCAGCTCGTGGCCTCCGTGGCAGCGCTCGCCGAAGGCCGTCTACCTCAGGCCACAGAGCGAGCCCGCCGTGCCGTGGAGCTGGCACCCCTGAGTATCCACTCGCGGCTGCAACTGGCACAGTGCCTTGATGCCGATGGCCGAACGGACGATGCCATGGTGGAGGTGGGACACCTCCTTGAGCTTGCCCACGACCCCGAGGGCGTGGGGCTTGGCTACTTCCGCATGGCTAGCTACGAGTGGAACCGCCAGGACATACGAGCTGCCCGCGCCTGTTACCAGCGGGCACTCTCGTTCATGCCTGGCATCGCCACCCAGATGGCCTCGCAGCTCTCGGCCATAGTCTTGCAGCTGCAGGGCACCGCCACCTCGAGCGAGCCTCTCAGCGAGGAGCAGGTGCGCGCGGCGCTTGCGGCCCGCGACATCGCGATAGCGCCCACCGAGAAGGTCACCGACGCCTTCTTCGAAGGCATGCGTGCCTCCCTCGATGCCGAGATATTCCCTGTGGCCCGGGAGTTCATGACCATTCTGGGGCTCATGACGCACGATGACGTGTACTACGGCATGCTCCGCTCCATCGAGGACGAGCCAGACCGCTAGCGCAGGCAGCGCGAAGCCCAGCCAGAAACCTAGGAGACAGCACACACATGCACGAGCAGACCACCGCGAACCCACTGTGGCCACCGAGCTTCTCGGCAGCCATCTTTGACTTTGACGACACCCTCGCCCTGACGCACGACCTCTGGAAACAGGTGGACATCGCCTTCTTGAGGTCGCGTGGCATCAGCTACACGCCAGATGTTGGCCGCACGCTCACAATGCTTGGCTTTGCGGGCGGCGCGCGCTGGTGCATCGAGCGCTACGGCCTCAAGGACACGGTCGAGGAGATCTGCGATGAGTGGAACTCCATGGGCCGTGCGCTCTACGCCACCCAGGTACGCCTGCGGCCAGGCGCGAGGGAGTACTTTGCAGCGCTGAGAAGCGAAGGCGTGCCCCTGGCGCTCGCGACCACCAACGACCCCGACGTACTTGGCGCCATGAAGGCGAACGTGGACGTCTACGACCTCTTTGATGCCGTGGTATGCGCTAAGGAGGTTGGGTGCGGCAAGGATCACCCCGACATCTACCTCGAAGCGGCCCGTCGCATCTCGGCCAAGCCAGAGAGCTGTATGGTCTTCGAGGACCTCCTCCAGGGGATCTGCTCCGCAAAGCGAGCCGGAATGCGCACCTGTGCAGTACTGAGCAACAACCCCCTCCAGAACGAACGTGAGGTCGTTGCTGCAGCGGACTGCTCCATCTCAAACTGGCGAGAAGCGCTTGCGAACGAGAGGTAGCAACTACTATTTTGCGAGCGGCGTGCATGGGACCGGAAGTGGCCATTGATTACCACTTGGGGATTTATGGGCTATCCCCAGAACCATTGGGGTAATATAGCACCCGTGGCTGTTGGGGCCACAAGGTATCGCGCGAGAGCGCAGCTTTTTGTCCTGCGGGGCAAAGAAAGAAAGGCACGACATGGCAAAGGGTACTGTTAAGTGGTTCAACCCCGACAAGGGCTATGGCTTCATCTCTCGTGAGGATGGCGACGACCTGTTCGTCCACTACTCCGAGATTCAGATGGACGGCTTCAAGACCCTGGACGAGGGCCAGGCTGTCGAGTTTGACATCACCACCGGCCAGAACGGCAAGCTCCAGGCTTCCAACGTTCGCAAGCTCTAGTTCATAGCCCAACTCATACCCCTTTGGGGATTTGTGGGACTTGGCTCCCCCACCGTATGGTGGGGGAGTTTTTTGTGCATCGTGGGGCTTTCCATGACACGGGCGCATGCTGCGATACCATGGACGGGCACCTGCTTTGGGAAAAGACGAGAGGGAACGGAATCGTGAGAGTCCTTGCAATCGTGCCCGCGTACAACGAGGAAGAGTGTCTCGCAAACACCGTACGAGAGCTGACTAGCACCTGCCCAGACGTTGACTACCTCGTCGTCAACGACGGCTCGAGCGACGCAACGCCACGCATCTGCGACGAGCTGGCGCTCAACCACATCGATCTCCCCGTGAACTGCGGCCTTACCTCCGCCGTGAAGGCGGGCATGAAGTATGCCCTGCGCCATGGCTATGACGCCGCCGTTCAGATTGACTCCGACGGTCAGCACATACCCGAGTACATTCCCACCATGGCAAAGACCCTCGAAGATGAGGGTGCAGACATCGTGATTGCCTCGCGCAACCTCGCAGGTGGCGGCGCAGTGGGTGCGCGCGGCGCAGGGGCCAAGCTCATCACCGCGATCATCCACCAGACGACGGGCGCCACCATCACCGATCCAACGTCAGGCATGCGCATGTACAACCGGGCCATGATCGAGCGGCTCGCTCGCGGGTTCGACCTGGCGCCCGAGCCAGATACCATTGCGCTTCTCATCCGCAGGGGCGCAAAGGTCATCGAGGTACCCGCAGAGATGCGAGAAAGGCAAGGCGGCACGAGCTACCTGCACTTCATGTCCTCGATTTCCTATATGGCGCGCACGTGCCTCTCCATCCTGCTCTTCCAGTGGTTTAGATAGGAACTGCCATGTCCATCGTTCTTCGTATAGCCCTCATCCTTGGGGCACTGTTTGCCCTCTCCATCGTTGTGCGCAAGGTGAGAAAGTCAAAGATTCGCATCGCCGACTCGGTCTATTGGGTCTGCGCTGCCGTGCTTCTCCTTATCCTGGCGATCTTCCCGGGAATCGCGTACTTCTTCTCAGATCTCCTGGGGTTCCTCTCGCCCAGCAACTTCGTGTTCCTCGTGGTCATCGCGCTCATGCTGCTCAAGCTCTTCAACCTCGCCTGTGAAGTTTCTCGCCTTACCGACAAGGTCGAGCAGCTCTCGCAGGAGGTCGCGCTCAGCAAGAAGGAGTTTGGCGACAACCTCCAGAACAAGCGTTAGCGCTAAGCGGAGGCGTCAAGGCCTTTACTGCTCCATCACGTTGACCCCATCCCCAAAGTCGAGGATGCGAGGGAGATGGGTGTAGCGGTCCAAAGCGGGCGGGAGCTGGTGATAATCGCCATAAAGCACGCGTAGATACGCGTCGCAATCATGCGGTGCCCGTAGGGTCATCCCGTCGAAGGCGATGTCTTTCGTGGGGAAGATATCGGAAGTGTCGTGGAGCCCCTCCAGGGGATAGGTGGCATTGAACCAGCGCTCCAAGGGTTCCTTGGGCTGCGCAGCCTCAATGAGCCGGCATGAGAGCTCCTGCGGCTTCCACGTCTGAGCGATAGTGTGATGGAGCACGGAACATGCCATTGCCTTAAGGCCACGCATGGAAGTGTCTGCCGGAATCTTGGGGTGCGCGATGCCGTGAAGGTAGCTCATGCGCTGGAGCCGGAGGCACGTTGCCTTCTGCGCCCGGGCGCGCGCAGGATTGGCTTCCTGGCGAAAGAAGGGAAAGACGTCGAGAAAGATCGCCTGGTTGCAGCCGGCCTCCATGGAGACCTCATCGATGAAGTGCGTACCGTCGAGAAAGACCTTGACCCAAAGCGACGTGAAACCCGGTGTGTTCTGGCACGTTGCCAGTGAGTAGCCCTTGGGCAGTGCCCGCGGGGCCAGCTCGACAAAGCGCCGGTAGTCCTCATAGGCCATGCCAATATCCGTGTCATCGTCCCAGGGGATGAAGCCTCCATGGCGAACCGCGCCCAGGCAGGTCCCCGAATCGATGAAGTAGTCGATGCCGTTCTCGCGGCAGAGCGCATCCACGACACCCAGAATGCTGCGTTCGGCATCTTGCAGTCTCTCGAGAGCGTCCTCGGGATACGGCCGCATCTCATCCATCTTCTTCCTCCCTTTGTCTAATCGAGCCTCTTGCAGTCACGGACAAAAAATGCCACCAGAGAGAGGACTGCCAGGAGGTAGGACCCCACACCAACCCAGCTTACGCCGTTCATGCCAAAGAGGTCCACTACGGGAATGGTGATGGCAAGCGAGACCACAGTGGCAACCACATTACCGAGGAAGCTTGCCTTGTAGTCCCTGAGCGAAAGAAGCAGGTCGTTCATGAACCAGGCAAAGGCGGTCACAAAGGTGCAGAGCACCGCCGGACCAAGAAGGTAGCTGTACTCGATAATCTCCTGGCCGTAGAGGAGGCCAAGAATCCACTCGCCAAAGATAAGTATGAGCACCGAGAAGACCACCGTGATGCCAATAATGCCCTGGATGGTGCGCCTGAAGAGCTTGAGCGCGGATGCCTTGTCGTCCTTGAAACGCTGTGCGAACTCGCCCATGAGGGGACTGTAGATGTAGGAGGCCCCCATCTGGACAATTGCCGCCGGAGACGCCACAGAAGAGTAGATGCCCAGAGCAGCCGTGCTCACACTCGCTGCGAGGTACTGCTTAGGGACCGTAAGGACAGCACTCGAGCACACCTGTGCTATGACCAGCGGCAGCAGTGTTGCAAGCGTACGGGCGGCAGAGCGCAGGTCGATGACGGGCTTGATGGACTCAAAGCCAGAGGCCCGCGGCATATCGTAGATACCGCAGATTGCCAGCGTGGAGACGGCCATGGAGATGCAGGCCAGCACCAGAGAATCGCTGAACCACAGCACCACAGAGAAAAGGGCTAGGTTGGAGATGCCCTGCATCATGTAGGAGCGGCCGATGTAGTCCATGCGAAGGTGCCGCTGATCTATTGCGTGGAGACCCTCGATGAAGTTTGCGACAAGCGAAGCCACCAGGTAGGCGACAATTGCCGGCACGGCATCCAGGGAGCACGTAAGAACCGCATAGGCAACGCCAACCACGAAGGCTAAGGCACTCGTGAGAAGACGCAAGCCAACATACTCACCGGAACTGTGCTCGCCGCGAACGTCGGTCACCTGCACCGTTCGCAGGCGGAAGTCGGCAAAGGGCGCCACAAGGTTGGAAACCGACATGGCCAGCGAGAGGGCGCCCGCGGCATCGAAGCCATGGGAAAGACGCACCACGGCAATGGTGATGAGGTAGTTGCAGCCCAGCCGCACGATGGAGCCGGCGGAGTTCCAGGCGATGTTCTTCTTGAGCGAGAGACCCTCAGCCATTGGCCTTCTTTCCTCCAAATATGGTGTGGTAGGCAACGGACGCCGGAAGCTCGCACAAGGCGCCAATCACCTTGTTGGGTGCCTTCGAGAGGCCGCCCTTCTCCCCCGTCATACGGCAGCCAACGAGATAGAGCGTGGTCTCCCTGAACTTTCCAGCCAGCGTCTGCGAGCGCTGCGCACAATAGAGCTTGTGCTTGCGATAGCCAATGGGGTTCTCGCGCGCGTTCTTTGCAAAGTTCTTGGTAAGGCCATCCGGAAGGTAGTGGCAGATGGTGAGGATGGTGTTGTCCGTCCTCATGAGATAGTGGTCGTCGAGGCGGTAGTACACAGAGGTCTCTGCGATGAACTTCTCCCCTGGCGCTACGTCGTACGGATACTTTCGCAGCACCTCGGTCTTGTGGATGAGGGAGGTGTCGCCGGCAAAGTGGTACTTCTCGAAGAGATCCCAGTACTTGACCTCGGTGAGGCCATCTGGAATCCAGGTGACCATGGGAGTGTGCTCGTCGGTGCCCCTGAGCGCCACAATGCCGGCAATGCGGTTGTCATCGCGAATCGCTTCGTAGTCATCGACTATGCGCGCAACGGCACCGGGAACCAAGTGGTCGTCGGAGTCGACGCAGAAGAAGAGAGGGCACTCGCACAGCGCGACGCCAGTGTTGATTGCACGAGGCTTTCCACCGTTCTCCTTCTTGACGTAGGTAATGTCGACCTTGCCCTCCTGCTTCCATGAGGAAACCAGCGAGCAGGTGCCATCGGTAGAGCCATCGTCCACGATGAGCCACATGAAGTCCTGCGATGTCTGCGAGACAAGACTCTCGTAGAGCGTCGGAAGGATGTAGGCGCGGTTATAGGTTGGTGTGAACACGCAAACTGTTTTCATGCGGATGCTCCGGTCGAATGACAAGATGCAGCAGGCGGCCTGCACGGGCATTTAGCAATTCTCGCATGGACGGCTTGATGCAAGGGCGGCGATGGGTGCCAAGCGGAAATTCAACAGAGAGCGCCATTTGCACACCCGATTCCCCTTAATCGAGAGCTTACAATCTATCAGGTGATGGAAAGGAACCTGAACGGGGACAAGATGAAAGAGAAGCGCATTGGCAACGACGAGATGAAGGCCATCGAGCTCGACATCATGCGGGAACTCTACCGCGTGTGCCATGAGGAAGGCCTGAAGTGCATCATGGCATACGGCACGCTCTTGGGCGCAATACGCCATCATGGCTTCATCCCTTGGGATGATGACATCGACCTCATCATGCCGAGAGAAGACTACGAGCGTCTGCCGGAAGCGTTTGCCAAGCTCTCCTCCAAGCCGTACTACAAGATTATCTGGTATCGCGACCGCTCCTCCATCTACCCCTTCATCAAGGTGGTCGACACGCGTACCGAGGTCATCGAGCACTACGTCGATGAGCGCTGGTGCCGCACGGGCGTATGGGTGGACGTGTTCCCCGCTGATGGCATGGCTCAGGCGCAAGTACGACTACCTAACGGCCAACATTCACGAGGGCTCCTCGACCGTGAACCTCTTGGGGAAGCGCGTGCTCAAAGCCATCATGCCCAAGGAGGACATCTACCAGATTGCCCAGCAGTTAGATGACATCGCCCGTGCGGTTCCCCTAGCGGAAAGCAGGGAGGCTGCCAATATCGCCTGGGCGGTGGGGCCGAACGAGCGCATGCCCAAATCCATCGTATTCGATACCTGCCCCTACGATTTCGAAGGCGAGCAGTTCGACGGCCCGAGAGACTACGACATTTGCCTCACGCGCTGGTATGGAGACTACATGACGCCGCCGCCAGAGGACCAGCGCATCCCTCACTACGTAGACGCCCGCTGGCTCTAGACGTCAGGACTGGTGACGAAGGCTCGAGAGCCGCGTCAATCTAAACGCAATGCCCAATAGCCGCGCCGTGCCCCAGAAGCCAAAAACGTGATAGGAGAGAGAGGCAAGGTGCACGGCCCGGTCCTCGTCAGCAGTAAGGAGAAGGGGTGCGTGGACGCACATCTCACGGGATGTTCGGTCGTCCTTGCGGCAATCCCCCAGTGCCGCCGCCTGCCCCATCCACACTATGAACGGATAGGCTAGGTAGGCGCGGATTGAGAGCGCCTCGGCACCAGACAGTCCCAGCTCATCAATGGCAGCAACGTGCTTTTCGATCACTTTTGCCAGGTCATCGGTCATACTGCGCGTAATGGGCTTCGATGTCTGGGCGTATCCGGTTCCCTTGCGGTAGCAGTAGTAGGGATCGTCGAGCCAGCCCACGCTCTGGGCGTGTTCGAGGACGCTGGCAGACCAATCGGTATCCTCGTTGCGCATTCCTTCGGGAAACATGATGTTGTCTTCTCGAACGAGACCCGTCCGTACCACCTTGTTCCACACGGCGCGGGCCATGAGTCCTTGGGAGATTATCTCGAGAATCGCCTCGCCCTTGCTCAAGCCGGCAATCTTCGCTGCAAGGTCTGTCTGCTTTGGAGGGATAACGGTACCCGTGGAATCGTCGTACATGCAGTTGTCGTGCATGAGGACATCCACAGGACGCGCGGAGAGGCTCTGTGCCACGCGCTCGAGGCACTGGTCATCGCGGAGGGAGTCGTCATTGTCGCAGAAGGTGAGATAGTCACCGGATGCCCGCGCAACGCCCTCGTTTCGCGCGGAGGAGGTGCCTCCGTTTGGCTTGTGGACAGCAATGATGCGCTGGTCCTCGGCAGCCAGAGCGTCGCAGAGGTCGCCAGAGCCATCGGTTGAGCCATCGTCGACGAGAAGCACCTCGAGATCGCGGTAGGTCTGCGACGTGATGCTTCGCACGCATTCGCGCAGGTAGTCCTGCGAGTTGTAGACGGGGATGATGACGCTAATCTTCATGACACACACCTAGATCTATGAGCGGTCTATCGGAAGACGGTGGCACGCGCGAGCTTTGCGGGCAGGTAGCAGAGCACGGCAAGCGGCACGTTGGGTGCCTCTCGCACGCCGCCCCTGTGATGGGCAAGCATGCATCCAACCAGGTAGAGCGTGGTCTCTCGGCAGGCGTCGTAGGGGTTTGTCGCCCTTCTCGCACTGTCGCGCTTGTGGCGCATGTAGCCGATGGGGTTCTTCTTGGTGTTCTCGACGAAGTTCTGCGTGTAGCCGTCTGGCAGATAGTGGCAGATGGTGAGCACGTGGTCGTAGGTGAGCATGTCGTAGTCGTCGTCAATCGCGAAGAAGGCCATCGACTCGGCCACGAACTTCTCGCCCGGCGCCACCTCGTAGGGGTGCTGCTGGACGATGGCGGTGCGGTGAATGAGCGAGGTGTCGCCCTTGAAGCGATACTTGTGGAGCAAGTCCCACATCTTGACCCTGGTCACGCCAGTGGGCATGTGCGTTCCCAGGGGCGTATCCTCGTCCGTCCCGCGCAGGGCCACAATACCAGCAAGCGTGACGTCGCTGCGCGCACCCTGCCAGACGTCAACAATCTGCTCGACGGCCGAGGGAACAAGGTGATCGTCGGAGTCGACCACAAAGAAGAGTTCGTCTGTGCAGTGCGACATTCCCGTGTTGGTTGCACGCTGCTTGCCGCCGTTTTCCTGATAGATGTAGGTGATGGGAACCAAACCCTCTGCTTGCCAGCCGTGAACAAGCTCGGCCGTATTATCCGTTGACCCGTCGTCTACGATGAGCCACGAGAAGTCGCGCGAGGTCTGAGCCACCAGGCTCTCGTAGAGCTTGGGCAAGATGTAGGCACGGTTGAAGGTTGGCGTGAACACGCAAACGGTTGCCATGGTGACAGATCTCCGATTGATGATATGCGCGATGGTTCCGCACCTCAGATGGATTATTGATTCTTGCACGACAATGTAATCGTGCAGTTAGCAGTTCTACAGAACGGAGGTAAAGCTCCAAATAGGATGAAGGAGTCTGAAAAGACCATCAGACGCCGAGAGAGCCTCGTCGAGCTTGCGCGAAGGCATGCTCAAGTGCCTGAGCGGTCTTTGCCCATGACAGGTCGCGCTCTACATGCGCCTGCAGTTCCTGCGAACGGCCTGACGTCCAGGACGCCAAGACCTGGCGAATTCCCTCGGCCATGGTTGCTGGCTCGCGGTCTGGCGTGATGCATCCAAAAGTGTTGCCGCCGTGGCAAAGCACCTCGCGCGCACCGCCCACATCTGGCACAACGCAGGGAACGCCCCAGGCTCCCGCTTCGAGAAGCGACGTGCAAAAGCCCTCGGAGCGTGTGGGAAGGCAGAAGACGTCTGTCTGCGAGAGCAGGGCAGAGAGATCCGCATGGCCGAGGTTTCCCACAAGGTGCGCATTCGCGGGGAGGTCTCGCTCGAGCTGGGGACGCAGAGCCCCCTCGCCCGCAAGGACGCAGGCGTACTTCTCGCCCAGCTGCCCCATTGCGGCCAGAAGGCGCTCGGGGCCCTTCTCGGGCGCAAGCCTGCCCACAAAGACAACGAGTGTCTTATCGTTTGGAATGCCAAGCTCGAAGCGGAAGTCCCTGCCAGACGATTCGCCCCGGAACGCCGCCGCATCGATGGCGTTGGGAATAACCAGAGAGGTCTTGATGCCAAAGGTCGAAAGCCATGCCGCACTCTTCTCGCTTATGCCGGCAAAGGTTGCACCAAGCGAGACGTCCCGGGCGGTCATGTGGCGCTCCCACGCATGGGCCGCGGCATCGGGCACCGCCCCACAGCCAAAGGTGAGCCACGCGGAGCCATGGTCGAGAAGCACTGCAGGCAGGTCATGCTCCCGTGCAAATCGAAGTCCCGTGACCGACGTGCCGTAGAAGCGGGTGTTCACGAGGACACGATCTACGCCCAGACCGGAAACGGCAGAGAGGAGCGAACGCTCGCGCGAGCCATGGCGTGAGAGCGGAAGCCTACCACCCATGAGCTGCGTACTGGGCAGGCGAACGATGCGCACGCCGTCTTCCTGGGTCTCGACCTCCGGCGCGCCAGCGCGGGCAGACGTCACCACACAAACCCCGTCACCACCTAGGACGAGCTGGTGGGCGAGGTTTGCTGTAAACGTCTCCACGCCTCCCACGTGTGGGAGGTACTGCGCAGAAAATATGGCGTAGGTTCGTGACATGAACCTAGCTTAGCAGTCGTAAGCGGGGTCTATCGCCTCAAGCTCGCGGAACGAGTCGATTTCCGTCACGTCAGAGAGCGAGCACTCCCGGGCATAAACCTTGTACTTGTCAGCAAAGTACTTGAGCGGGGCCTCGTCCCAAAAACGCTCCTTGCCACCAGGCATCGCAAACGTAGCAGGAATGTCCTCCGCAAGCTTCTTGCCGTCCTCAGGCGTCCAGTAAGAGACGCCCACCATCTGCCAGACGCCACCCTCGCCGCCAATACCCAGGTCCTTGATGACACCATTCTTGACTTCGAAGCACCAGTCGTCAGAGCGCTCCATAGGGATACCCAGGTAGTTGGACCGATCCTGGTAACGGGTTATAAGACTGGGGTTTCTCAGCAGCAGATCGGACTCAAAGACGTAGGCGCTCTGGAGGTAGTCCTTAGCAGCAACCATGCTCGAGATGTTGTTTGCCTCGTTGTAGAGGGGGTTATCGATGAGCTTGATGGTGGGGTATTTGTAGAGGAGCTGGTCGAACTGCTCGCCAAGATAGCCCCTCACCACATAGACCTCGGTGATGCCGGCCGCGTAGACCGCGTCGAGAATGGTGTCGATGATGCGCTTGCCGCCCACGCGCACCAGCGGCTTGGGTGTGTTGAGCGTGATGGGCACCATACGGGAGCCAAAGCCGGCAGCAATGAGCACAGCGCGCTTCACGCGATAGGGCTCAAGCGCGTCAAGGCCCTCGTCGGTGATATGCCTGTCTGCGACAAGCCCCTGTTCGGTGAGATTAGAGACTGCCTCGTTCACACTCCCCACAGACATCCCAGTCTGCGCCGCCACGGCGCGCTGGGTAAGCGGCGCCGGGGCCGTTGCGATGGTGGAGAGAACGAGGAACTCCTTGTGTGTCATGACGTACCTACCTCCAGGCGGCTATCGGGAAACTGGCTGTTGAGTATGGCGGTAGCGCCTTATGGCTGCTACCACCACCTTCTCAATAACGTTTGTGACAAGGATGAGAACGGAGACAAATGCAGAGCACTCTACCAGGCGTTGTGCGTCGAGGTCGGTCACCAGGAGCGCAAGCGGCATGTCAAGCGTGGTAGAGAGGAAGGAGACCGCAGAGATGGTCACCATGCAGTTGACAAAGAAGAACGAGAACATCTCGGCAATCGTGTCCGCCGTCGCCGGCACGAGAACGTCCAGCACGATGCGTGCACGCCCCACCCCCATGGTCTGGCCAACCGCCTCGAGGTTCTTGTTCACCTTGGAGAGAGAGTTATAGGCCATGAGATATGGCGACGCGATGAAGTGGACCAAGTTCACCAAGATGAGGATGGCAAACGTCCCGTAGATGAGAGATCCCTTGAAGGCAAGAGCAAACGAGAGGCCAAGGACAATGCCTGGCACGGCAAGGGTGGTGACAGACGCCAGGTGAAGGAGACGCGCGGATACGCCACCGACGCGAGCCGTAATGTAGGCAACGAGATAGGCAAGGATGGTCCCCAGGATGGAGACGACAAAGGCAGTGAAGAGTGAGTTCACCCAGTAGGAACCCGCCCCCATGGTGAAGGCTCGGCCAATGCTGGCAAGGGTGGGCGTGAGGTCAAGGGGATACTTCGTCGCAAATGACACCATGCAGAAGGTGGCGATGGGAGCAAGAAGAGCCAGCGTGACGATAACTGCCGCAACGTAACCAACGGCATCTCGCACCGCGTTTGGCTTGAGGTCAAACCCACGCGAGACATAGCGCACGCTGGCGCGATCCCGTGCAAGCACGTCGACAAGAAAGTCAATAACAGCGGGGATGAGCAGGACAAAGCCAATGGCAGCACCGGTGTCAAAGTCGAGAAGCCCCACTGCATTCTGATACATGAGCACGGGAAGCGTCGTGACCTTGCCACCCACCATCAGCGGCACACCGTAGTCCGTAATCACAAGGGCAAAGGTCGCAAACGCAGCAGAGATGAGCGGCTTTCTCAAAAAGGGAAGCGTGATGTGGGCGAACTGACTGGGCTTGGGAATGCCCAGGACGTCCGCTGCCTGGTAGGGCGTTGCATCCTCGTAGCGCATCACGTCATAGATCATGAGAAAGGCCGGCGGGAACGAGTAGAGAAACGACCCCATCACAATGCCCGGAAACCCATAGATGGACCACGATCCATGCAGCAGGTTCGTGAGTATCCCGTTCGACCCCAGAAGATACACCAGACTCATGCCGTGAGCGAGCGAGGGAACAAGCATAGGAACCGTGAGGAGAACGGCAAAGACGCTCTTCCCCTGGATTGCGGTCCTGCAGAGCACCCACGACATGAGGAGGGCAGCAAGCACCGAGATAACTGTGGTGATCGCCGCGACCACAAGGGAGTTGACGCATGCGCTAGCAAACGCCGGGGTCCCAAAGACCTCCCGTACCTGCGGGTCTGCCAGGCGCGAAAACATCCCTACCAGGGGAAGCACAACCGCCAGCAGGAAGAAGAGGAGGAGCGCTATCTTGAGGAGTCCCATGCCTTTTGAGCTGGTTTGACGAGCCATAACGACCCCCTATTCCAGCGGCGAGGCGAACCTCGCAAGCGAGTCGTACTTGGCCTTGAGGTTTGCCACCACAAAGTCGCGAACGTAGCTGTCCGCGGGGTTCTCGACGATGTGCAGGGGCTCGTCGAGCTGGTGGATTGAGCCTTCCCCCATCACCATGACGCGGTCGGCAAGTGCGAATGCCTCCTCTTGGTCGTGCGTGATGAAGATCATCGTGGTCCCATGGTCACGCTGAATGTTCTTGAGCTGCGAGCGCAGCGCAAGGCGCGCGTCAGCGTCGAGTCCGCTCGTTGGCTCGTCGAGGAGTATGACCTCGGGGCTCAAGGCAAGCGTGCGCGCAATGGACACGCGCTGCATCTGGCCACCAGAGAGACCAGCGACTGGCTTGTTGGCAAAGTCCGCCATGCCCAGGCTCGCAAGCGCATCGAGCGCAATCTGCGACCGACGCGCACGCCGGGTGGGGTCGAAGCGCAGTGCATACTCGACGTTACCCAGCGCGGTCATGTTCTCAAAGAGCGCATAGTCCTGAAAGACTATGCCCATGTGGCGCTTGCTTGGGGCGGCCTCCGTGATGTTCTCGCCATCGAGAAGCACGCTGCCGGCATCCGGATGCTCGAGACCAATGAGGATGCGCAGGAGGGTCGACTTTCCGCAGCCGGAGGGGCCCAGTATCGAGAGAAACTCTCCCCCCTGCACGTCGAAAGTAATTCCATGGAGCACTTCGCGGCCGTCAAAGGACTTCTTGATTCCTTTGACGGTGAGCTTATGGGGTGCGGTTGTCTCTTGGCTTTTGATGGTCATGGCAATCAGTGGCTCCATCTCTCGAGCAGACGCATCTTCTCGTCCACGTCGGTGATGCCGGTCATGTCGGCGTACTTGACGTCCTTGGGATAGTTGGGAATCTCTGGCGATACGCCTGCCAGCACTTGGTCGGGCACATAGGTTGCATTGTCTATGCGCACGCCCTCGGTGCAGAGCCACCCAAATACGTCATGGACTGCCTGACGGCCTGCTCGTCCTTGGATGATTCCGGATCCGTACACGTCCCAGGGCGACCCCTCTTCAAAGAAGTGGACGGAGAGTGGAGCACCCTCGTTTATCTCGGATACCGCGTGATAGGTCATGCCAAGCCCAACTGCTGCCTCACCCTGCACCAAAGCGTTCACAGGGCCAGAACCCGAGGACGTGAACTGGTAGACGTTCTCCGCCAGCGCGTCGAAGTAGTCAAAGGCGGCATCCTCACCCCATGCATTCACGAGGCTCTTGAGGAAGTTGTAGCCTGTGCCGGAGGTCTTGGGGTTGGGCATGGATACCACACCGGCATAGACGGGATCCAAGAGGTCCTGGTAGGAGGTAGGAGTTGGAATTCCTCGCTCTGACAGGATGTTGTCGTTCGTGGCGATGCAGGCACTCTCGCGGGAAAAGGGAAAGTAGCGGTCATCCGGATCGAGAAGGTCCTCGCAGTACATGGACTCGTCAAAGTCCGAGAGGACCTCGAGACTGTCTGACACCTGGTTGATGTAGCCGCCCTCAAGATCCAGTACGATGTCCGCCTCGGATGACGCCCCCTCCATGCGAAGCCTGGCAGCGCAGTTTCCCGTGGTGATGTAGTGCATGCGGATGTCGTAGTTGGGAAAAGCCTGCCGCAGGGCTGTCATCTGCGTCTCGTTACGAATGCCCTCGCAGCACGAATAGATGACAACGGAGTTGCTCGATGTTCCTCCCGCACCAGCAAGGGCACCAAGCCCTATACAAGCGGCAGCACCACCGGCAAGTTCGAAGAAGCCCCTGCGAGAAATACCAGGAGAGGCATCGTCATTATGAATGCGTCGCGCCATACAGTCACCGCCATGCGTTTTGTCATGAACACATCAACTGTCTGAAAGGAAGTTAGGATGTTCATAATACACGTATGCCATAGAAACATGAACGGCGTATGCAAATTTGGACACAGTTACCGCGAGATGATAGCCCGCCACACGCTTGAGTGACTACGAGGTCTCGCGCTCGTCCCCGCGCTCGTTGCCTTCATACCAGGAGAGCACGCGGTCTACGTTGTCCTGCGCGTAGCGATAGTAGATGAGAAGCCACTCGCCCACGTTGTCGCCCTCCGCCTCCTTCTCGAGCGACCACACGTACCAGCACCAGCCGGCAAATACCACGTAGCTCCAGAAGTGACGACGCTCGCGTGTGGTTGGCGTACGACCAAAGTAGTCATACAGGGCGTTCTCGGCCTCTTCGTTGGAGAGCTCGCAGCACACCGTGAAGGTGCCAAAATCGCTTGCCTCGTCGGACATGCCCGCGTATTCCCAGTCGATGAGACTGTATTCGTCCTGCTCGTCGATGAGGAAGTTGAGGTAGAAGAAGTCATTATGCGAGACACAGCGAGAGAAGCCGTCCCTCTCAGCGTAGTCCTTGAGCCTCAGCACCTTTTCCTTGAGGGCATCGTAGCCGGGAATCTCGATGGGTCCGCGCTCGGCGAGGAGCTTCTCGTACCCAAGCCCCTCCTCGACAAAGTCAAAGCTGCGGTTGAGTGTGGCCTTGCTCTGATGGAGCCTGCGGCACATCTGCATGGCGCGCTTGAGCTGCACAGGGTCATGCGGGTCGAGGGAGCGGGCGTTTGGCACGAAGCGCGAGATCTTCCAGCCCTGCTTCTGGTCCTCGTAGATGAAGGTGCTGTCAAGGCCAAGCTCGCGCGCAAGGCGCAGGCCCGCCTCCTCGGCGGCTCGGTCGACCATCTTCTCGGTCCCTAGGCCGGGGTGGCGGTACACGTACTCCTGCTCGGCCGCTCCCTCTCCCACCGAGAAGTGGCACGAGAGGTTGGTGAGGCCCTGCTTCAAGGGATAGAAGCCATGGATCTGTGACTTCTCACAGCCCAGGACCGAGACGATGTTGTCGAAGATGTTAGAGTCAACGTTCTCGATGAAGGCAGGGTCAAAGCCGCTCACCTGATCAAGGGTGTCAAACTCGTGAATCGAGGCTCCGGGATAGCGCCGAGCGGCCATGTGCAGCTCGTCTGTGTGGGCGCGGAAGATGTCTTCCCAAAGCCTGTCTGCCAACTCGGGTCGACGCACGGCATCATCGAGAAGCGGGACAAAGCTTGTGGAGAACGCACGGTCGAAGTACGCGTGGCCGAGCATTGTCCAGGCGTCCGTACCCCCCACGCTAACTTGGGTGATACGGTCTGACGAACCCGTGGTCACGCACCACTCCTCGGTTGGGCCATCAACGTACTGGGTGGCATAGTAGGCCTCGTAGACATAGTGCTCGAAGGGATTCTCCTCGAAGTAGTCATCTGACGAGCACACGTAGGTGTTGTCGAGGCGGTCGCGCACAAGCCACAGGGTGTAGCTGTTGTTCCTCGTCGCATATTGCGGGTTGACCTTGATGCGCACACCAAACTTACTTGCCAGATAGAAGAAGTACTCCTTCTTGTAGCCCACCACCACGGTGATGTCGGTAACGCCCGCCTCCTGGAGTTGGCGGAGCTGCCGCTCGATGAGGACCTCTCCGCGAACGCGGAGAAGACCCTTGGGCTTCTCGTAGGAGATGGGGGCGAGGCGAGAGGAAAGGCCCGCGGCCATGATAATGGCGTTTTCAACCTCGTAGGGCTTCAGCGACTTGAGCCCGTCGATGGTGAGCATACCGTCCGCAATAAGTCCAGCGTCCTCCGCCTCATGCAGGACGCCGTTCACCGTTCCAAGGGAGAGACCCGAGGCGGCGCTCAGCTGCCGCTGGGTCATATGAGTGTTTGACTTTGCAAGCGCAACAAGGACCTTGAACATGCTTCTGGAGAGCGCCATAGAACCTCCGGCGACGAAAAACCTAGTTCGTTAGGCTTCAGTATGCCAAAGGTAAACTGAATGTTCAATATGTTAGGCGCTTGTAAGACGATGAACACCCAAACAGCACCGCAAGGATGCCCAGGTGAGACTAGGAGTCCTTGTCTGCAGAGCCAAAGAGCTCGGCGTCAAGTGCAGCAAGCTCCTCCGGAGGCGTCGAAAGGTCGCAGCCAAAGCTCTCTGCCACTGCCTTGGCCTGCAGGCGGCGAAGGCCGGCAAGGTCATCGTTGCCCTGTTCCTCATACACGCGAGAAACACGGTCGAGCGCATAGCAAGCATAGGCAGCAACCGAGTCTCCCATGCCGGAGAGCACGAGCATGGTGACGAGCGAGTCCGGCGAGAGGGCCATGGCCGTCTGGACGTCGAGGTCAATGAGGTCTGCGACCTGCTGCTCGACCTCCTGGCAGGAGGCGGGGTCGCCCTTCTCGACAGCAAGCTTCAGCGCCCTTGTTACCGCCTCGATGAACTGCGAGATGAGCTCTGTGATGTAGTCCCTCTCTAGCATGGTGTCATCCTCTCTGCAAACGCTACCGCGTGCTTGATTCTAGCGCTGTGGTGGCAGCGGCACTCCAAGGTGCTCGAACGCGGCTGGGGTAGCCTGGCGTCCCTGCGGCGTACGAACGATGAGGCCACGCTGCAGGAGATACGGCTCGTAAACGTCCTCGAGGGTGGACGGGTCCTCCCCCACCGCAGAAGCGATCGTGGTGAGCCCCACGGGGCGCCCCCTGAAGGTGCTCGTGAGCGCCGTGAGGATCTTCTTGTCCATCCAGTCGAGGCCCATCTCGTCTATCTCGAAGAACGAGAGCGCCTCGGCTGCAACTTCCCATGTAATGGCACCCCCAGCCCGCACCTGCGCATAATCGCGCACGCGCTTGAGCAGGCGGTTTGCCAGACGTGGCGTACCGCGCGAGCGAGAGGCAATCTCCGCCGCACCCTGCTCGTCTATCTCGACGCCAAGGATGGCCGCCGAGCGCTGGACAATGCGCTTGAGCTCGTCAACGGTGTAGTAGTCCAGACGGTACGAGATACCAAAGCGGTCGCGCAGAGGCCCCGTAAGAAGCCCCGTGCGCGTAGTTGCGCCAATGAGCGTGAAGTGCGGAACGTCAAGGCGGATGGAACGCGCCGCCGGTCCCTTACCAATGACAATGTCGAGAAAAAAGTCCTCCATAGCGGGATAGAGGACCTCTTCGACCTGGTGGTTGAGACGGTGTATCTCGTCCACAAAGAGAACATCGCCCTCCTCGAGATTGGTGAGGATGGCGGCAAGATCTCCCGTGCGGGCGATAGCCGGCCCCGAGGTGGTGCGCAGGCGTGCTCCCATCTCGTTTGCCACCACGTTGGCGAGCGTGGTCTTTCCCAAGCCCGGAGGACCAGAGAAGAGCACGTGGTCAAGCGTCTCGTGGCGGTCCTTGGCAGCTGCGATGAGCACGCGAAGGTTGTCGCGAACGCGCTCTTGGCCACAGTACTCATCGAGCGTGGTGGGACGAAGGCTGCGGTCTACGTCAAGGTCATCTGCCGTGAGCTCGCCCGTCACGGAACGTGGTCCCCCGTGCCCGTTACCAGAGCCCGGCACGTCGTCGAAGAGGTCCTCTTCCTGAGCCTCCCACGTCACAGGTTGCCCCCAATCCTCTTGAGCGCAAACTGAATTGCCTTCTCAACTGTCACGGCGCCAGCCTCCTCGTGGCCGTCGAGGGCAAGCTCAGCCTCCTGCGGCGAGAAGCCCATTGAGAGAAGCGCGGCAGTTGCCTCCTCGGTAACGGACTGCGAGGTGTCCGGCACCTTGGACTGGCGGGCAGCGGGCTCACTCATGCCAACAAGCCCGCGCAGGGTTGCGTCCTTGGCAAAGACGTCCTGCAGCTCGACAAGGAGCCGCTGGGCTTTCTTGCGTCCCACGCCCGGCACCTGCGCCATGCGTCCCTCATCCTGGAGGGTAACGATAGTCGCAAGCGTTGCCGGCGAGAAGGTGGAGAGAACCGCAAGTGCGAGCTTTGGTCCCACGCCGGAAACCGCCACGAGCTTGTCGAACACGGCGCGCTCCTCGCGCGTGGCAAAGCCATAGAGCTCGACGGCGTTCTCTTTCACGAGCATGCGTGTAAGCACGGTAACGCCTGCCTCGCCCACCGCTGGCAGCGATGCTGCCGTGGTTGCCGAGACACCTAGCTCATAGCCGACGCCACCCACGTCGATGACCACATGTGAGGGCAGTACCTCGACGAGGGTGCCCGTGAGCTGCACGATCATTGGGTGTTCCTCCTGCTCTGCCTGACATGACCAAGCGGGGATGCCTCGCCGCGGGCGCCCGCGAGGCGCGCCGCCGTGGCGGCCGCCGTGACGCTGCGTGCCGTGGCAGCGTCAAGCTTCTCCTGTGCCCTCTTCTGCTCGAAGACCTGCACGGCGGCACCTTCGCGCGTGAGTCGCTGCGTGCGCGTGAGGTTGGCGTGGCAGATGGCTGCAGCCAAGGCGTCTGCGCAGTGGTCTGGCCGCGGGTCGTGATCAAGGGCGAGGATGTTTCTCACCATGAAGATGACCTGGCGTTTGTCAGCAGACCCTGTACCCACCACCGCTTGCTTGATCTGCATAGGCGTGTACTCCCCCAGCTCGAGACCGGCCTCTGCCGCCGCAACAAGTGCTGCGCCACGAGCGTGCGCCGTTGCAAGCGCAGAGCGGGAGTTCTCTCCAAAGAAGATTTTCTCGATGGCAAGCTGGCTGGGCGCGTACGTTTCTATAGCCTTGGAGATGCCCTCGTAGATCTTTCCCAGGCGCCGATCGATGGACTCAGATGAGGAGGTGGAGACGCAGCCGTACGCGCGTGCCCTGCACACGGACCCGCGCGTCTCAACCACACCCCAGCCTGTATTGGCAAGACCGGGATCTATGCCCAGGATGATCAAGCTCTGGCACCCCCCTGCGTGGAATTGTTAGAACGTTCGTTCTAGTCTAGCATACCACGCGCCCAAAGGAAGGGCATTCTCAGTTCTCCGAGAAGGTGCGCCAGTCGGAGCCGTAGCCAGGCATTCCGCCACGGCCGGGGCGGCCGCCCTGGCCGTGCCTTCCGCCGCGGCCCTCTGGCTGGTCGGCGGCAAGCCCGCCCGTGAGAGACAAGTCTCGCAGGAGGTTGACGACCCCACGCATGTCCTGCTCGGGATCGCGCTTCTCCGCAGCGACCTTGCGTGCCTCCTCGGCAGCTCGCGTCTGGCGCTCGCCCTCAGTCTCCGAAGAGGAGCACTTGGCAATTGCATCGTCCACGTCTTCGCCCAGCGAGACCGCACTTCCCATCAGCTTGTCTGCCCGTTCCGCCTTGGTGCGCGGACGGTCACGCCACGCCATACCCAAGGGCCATGGCGCGTCGTCGAGCGTGCAAGTGGACATTACGATGACCAGACAGCAGGACATTCGACCTGGCTGGCACGTTGCAAGGCGGTCAAGGATGGCCGAGACCACCTGGGGGTGCCCCTCGATATCAGCGATATCGGAGAGGGCTCGCGCCCACTCGATGTGGCTGGCCAGCACGTAGTCGACGAACCCCAGCCGCTGCTCGGGCGTAGGGCCGCATTCCTCGACGCCTGGGATGGCGGGCACCTCGAAGGCACGGCAGGAGTCACGCGAGATGACCGGCGAAATGGTGTTTCTCGTGTGCACAAGATCGAGCACGGTGGAGCGGTAGACGTCCCCCAGGGGGGCAAGCCCTGCGGGGGCGAGCATGCCGGGCATGGTCTCGAGTGCCATCGCGGTCTTGTCAAGGTTCGAGAGCGGCATGGCACCCTCCTCGCGCGCCAGAGCCGCCAAATGGGCCTTTGCGAGGTCTGCCGCAAGCGCGAGGTCCGGCGAGAGCGCGGCCATGGGGAGCTCGCGAACGGGCAACCTGAGGTTCTCGACGAGCTTTCGAGCAGACGCGTCAAGCCTGTCGTTAGCCCCAGTCACGAGCAGGGCATGTACGTTGGTGGGGCCAAGGGCATCGGTCGCCAGGGTAGCCACGGCACTTGAGCCAAGCGTGCCGTCTACGAGCACGGCCGCCTGGGTGAAGCCCATCTGGTCGATGGTCTCCGAGAGCCCCTGCACAAGCGCGTTCCAGCCCACGAGTGGTCGATCGAAGACCTCCGGGGCAAGCGGATGGTCGAGGGGGCCGCCATAGTCGGGGTTGACGTCTGCGACGAGAAAGTCCTCGTCGAACGATGCCGCCTGGGCCGCAAGCTCGCCCCACGAGGTAAGGACGAAGCTCCCACCAATGCACACCTGCTCACCGTAGGTTCCAAGCGATCCCACGCCAACGATCCAAGCGCCCGTTGCCTCGGCATCGTCTATAAAGCGGCTCTCGGTGATTGCCATGCCCATGCCCGAGGAGGGGTCGTCCAAGACAAATCCGCAGCTGTCAAGGTACAGCAGCACATCAAGGTCAAAGTCATAGGTGTCAAAGTCATCCAGATCGTCAAAGGAGAGAGCTAGCCCAAAGCGGACGCCATCAAGCTCGAAGACGGCAAGGTCGGACACGGGTCCTCTGCCCTCTTCGCCTTCCTGGAAACGCTGAGAAACCTGGTACGCAAGGGACGAGCGCATCATCGCCGAGAGCTTGAGCGGAGTGATCTTCCCATCATGGACGAGAATCGCCTCTGGAGCAGGCCGTCCATCAACATCTGAGACAACTGGCACGATGCAGGGGCATGGAGCCTCGTCGGCAATCTTCACCAGGGACTCCGCAAGGTCGAGCAAGAGTCCGTTCCGGCTGGGCGGGTCGGGTGGCCAAATACCCATAAGGGCGGCGGCAGGAAACACCACAAGTTCGGCCTTCTCGCTGGCCGCTCTCTTTGCGTACTCGATCATGCGCTCCGTGGTGCGCTCGAGCTCGCCTGCCGTGGTCCTCATCTGGGCAACCGCGATTTTCATGCTTGGACCTTCCCCTACCTTTCGTAACCTGCTATCGATTGTATCCCCGCCAAGCTTGCCCGCACTACCCAAAGAGAAGCGTGCCGCCCCGGCACTGCCAGGGCGGCACGACGAACCGTAGCGCGGTTGAGGGGTCCGTTTGACCTAGAGCTCAGCCTTCCAGAGGCCATGGAGGTTGCAGTAGGCGTAAACCGTGGCCTTGCCATCCTCGCCCAGGTGGAAGCGTGCCTCGGGGGCCTCGCCCGGCTTGAGGTAGCGGATGACGGTCTTGGTGCCGTCGGCAAAGAGCAGCCACTCGATGTAGTGCTCGGGAGTCATGGGGTGCTCGACGGAGCCAACGTGGGCAACAAGGCGGTCGCCCTCGACGGTAAGCGCAGGAACGTGCTTCTCGACGGCGGCGTCGGTGGTGTTGGCAACAAGCTCCTCCATGGGCTCGCCGCAGCACACAGGCGTGGGGCCGCCATCAACGATCTTCACGACGATGTTGCCACAGTGCTTGCAGCGATAGATCTTTGCATCTGCCATGGGATATCCTCTCCATCTTTGGCTCCTTCCCGCAGGGAGGAGCCACTGCCTGCGGCCGCATCGCGACCGCCACTAAAGCTATTGTCCCCCACCAGGCGCCGTTTCATGCATGCAGCAATTGCTATCTTCAAACCTACATATAAGCCTCAACGACAAGAACGGGCGCACCCCCGCCGAGAAGTGCGCCCCGCAGGCTCGAGTCGCGCCGCCCCTAGGCCACCTTCACGTGGCCGGAGCGACCGATGAGATCGATGACCTCGGCCATGAGGACCATGTTGTGCGCGTCGATGCGCGTGGGGAGCTCCATGCGCATGACGTCTCCCGTCGCGCTCTCCACACGCAGCTCCACGCGGTCGAGGCCAGGGTAGCGGCCAAGTATCTCGCCAAGGTTGTCCATGCGGCCACGCGTGAGGAGGTTGGCGGGCATGTTTATCTCGAGCACCTTGGGACGGTTGGTCTTGTCGTTAAGCTCGAGCGGCTCGACGGAAGTGCAGATGAGCTGGTCGCCACGGTCACCGCGCTCCAGGCGCCCCACCACCTTGATGAAGATGTCGCCCGTGCTCTCGCCTGTCTCGGGGTCGACCTCGCCGGCGAGCGTTGCGGCACACTCCTTGTAGGTCTTGGGGAAGATCACGAGCGAGGTCTCGGCCTCCATGTCCTCGAGGGTGACGATTGCCATGGCGTCGCCCTTCTTGGTTGTCTTCTTCTGCACCGAGGTTGCCATGCCAGCAAGGCGTATGGGCTTGTCCTCGGGGACCTTGAAGCGCTCGGTTGTGGCACCGGTGTTGGGGTCGGTGTACTCCTCCGAAACGGAGAGGTCCGCGATGGTGTAGTCGCGTGCTTTGGCAAGCGCATAGGCGTACGGGCGCAGCGGGTGGTCCGAGACGTAGATGCCCAGGACGTCGTGCTCCTGCGCGAGCTTGATGTGACGGTCCCACTCCACGCCGTCCGGCGCGGGGACCTCGTCCTGGAAGCCCGAGCCTGCCACGTCGCCAAACATGTCGAACATCGAGAACTGACCCACCGCGCGCTCCTTCTGGCGGCGCGCCGCGGCGTCGATGATGTTCTCGGGATTGTTTTTGTCGACGAAGTGCATGAGCTGCATGCGGGTATAGCCCGTGGAGTCAAAGGCGCCTGCCTTGATCAGCGACTCGACCACGCGACGGTTGGCCTGGGAGCCGTCGACGCGCTCGCAGAAGTCGTGGAGGTTCTTGAAGGGGCCGTGGGCGTCTCGCTCGGCCATGATGCACTCGCCCACGCCCTCGCCCACGCCACGGATGCCGGCGAAGCCAAAGCGTACGCCCTCGGCAGTTGCCGTGAAGTCCTTGCCGGACTCGTTGATGTCAGGCGGCAGGACCTGGATGCCCTCGCGACGGCAGCTCGTGACATAGTGCACGATCTTGTCGGTCTTGCCCATATAGGACGTGAGGACCGAGGCCATGTACTCGCGCGGGAAGTACGCCTTGAGCCACGCAGTCTGCATGACCAGGATGGCGTAGCCGGCGGAGTGGGACTTGTTGAACGCGTAGGAGGCAAACTCCAGAACGTTCTCCCAGATCTCCTGCGCTACCTCGCGCTTGTAGCCGTTCGAGACGGCGCCGTTCATCCAGTGGTCGTAGATCGTCTCGTCCGCGCCGTTCCCCTCCCAGTGGAAGACCTGGTCGGTGAGCATCTTGATCTTCTTCTTGGCCACCGGTTTGCGCATGCGCGAGTCTGACTCGCCGGCCGTGAACCCCGACATCTTCATCGAGATCTGCATGACCTGCTCCTGGTAGACCATGGTGCCGTAGGTCTCCTCCAGGATCGGCTTCAGGCGGTCGTCGTAGTACGAGATCTTCTCCTGGCCGTGCATGCGCTTGATGTAGCTGTCGACCATGCCGGCGCCCAGGGGGCCCGGGCGGTACAGGGCGATAAGAGCGACGATCTGCTTGTAGGCGTTGGGCTGCATGTTCTTGATGGTGGCGGTCATACCGGCAGACTCTACCTGGAACACGCCGGCCGTGTGCCCCTTGCCGAGAAGCTCGTAGATCTTGGGGTCCGAGAAGTCGACCTTGTCCACATCGATGTCCACGCAGGTGGCGCCGGGCTTGATGCAGGCCTTGACCGCATCCGGCATGCGGTCGATGTCGGAGGCGTTGGGGTACGAGTGGCGGATGTTCGCGAGCGCCTTGTTGATGACCGTGAGCGTGCGCAGGCCCAGGAAGTCCATCTTGAGTAGGCCCATGTCTGCGACGGAGTGGCCCTCGTACTGGGTGATGGTAACGTTGCCCTTGGTGTCGAGCTTGGTGGGCACGTGGTCTGTTACGGGCGTGGGCGCGATGAGCGTTGCACAGGCGTGGACGCCCTCGCCGCGCATGAAGCCCTCGATGGAGAGGGCGGCGTCGATGATTCGGTGGGCGTCCGGGTCCTTGTTGTAGGCCTCCTCGAAGTCCGGCGAGTACTGGTCGGGCTTCTTTTCGTTTTTGTGGAGGGCGTTGGCAAGCTGGAGCTTGGGGTCGTTCGAGAGCATCTTGGAGAGCTGCTGGCCCTTGTAGACGGGGAAGCCCAGGACGCGGTTGGCGTCGTTGATGGCCTGCTTGGCCTTGATGGTCGAGTACGTGATGACCTTGCACACGTGGTCCTCGCCGTAGACGTCGCGAACGTGCTGCAGGACGTCCTGGAGGTGCTCGTCGTCGAAGTCCATGTCGATATCGGGCATCTCGGAGCGCTGCGGCGAGAGGAACCTCTCGAACATGAGGCCGTTCTCGAGCGGGTCGAAGTTCGTGATGTTCATGGCGTACGCGACGATGGCGCCAGCGGCGGAGCCACGGCCCGGGCCAACGCCGATGCCGTTGTCCTTGGCCCACTGCACGTAGTCCTGGACGATGAGGAAGTAGTTGGCGAAGCCCTTCTCGGTGATGATCTTGTACTCGTGCTCGAAGCGGTCCTTGACGTTCCAGCCACCAATGGTGAGGTCGCGCCAGTTCTCGCCGTAGCGCTTGGCAAGGCCCTTCTCGCACTCCTCGCGGAAGCGCTCATCCGCCGTCTCGCCGGGGCGAAGGCCAGGGTACTCGGGCAGGTACATGTGGGTCCAGTCAAGCTCGTAGTTGCACTTGTCGGCAATCTCGAGCGTGGTGTCGCAGGCCTCGGGGCACCAGGAGAAGAGCTGGCGCATCTCCTCCTCGGACTTCATGTAGAACTCCGAGCCCTCCATGCGCATGCGGTTGGGGTCGTCGAGGGTGGTTGCCTTGCCAATGCAGGAGAGGATGTCCTGCGTGGAGGCGTCGTCGCGCGTGAGGTAGTGGAAGTCGTTGGTGGCAACCACCTTGACGCCCATCTCGTGCGCCATCTTGACCAGGTACTCGTCGAGCTTGCGGTCGTCCCAGCCATTGCGGAAGGTGAGACCGTGGTCCTGAATCTCGATGTAGAAATCATCGCCAAAGACATCGCGGAAGGTCTCGGCCCACCTGCGCGCACCGTCAAAGTCGCCGTCCAGGATGCACTGCGGAATGATGCCCTGGACGCAGGCGCTCTGGCAGATGAGCCCCTCGTGGTACTCCTTGAGCATGTCGAGCGTGGTACGCGGGCGGTAGTACATCATCTCGTGGCCGGCGGCCTTGGACATGCACTTCACCAGGTTGTGGTAGCCCGTCTCGTTCTTGGCGAGAAGGATGAGGTGATAGCGGCGCTGCTTGGTGCCGCGCTCGATGCAGTCGTCAGTGATGAGGTATGCCTCGCAGCCAAAGATGGGCTTCACCTTGAGGCGCGGGCGGTTTGCCTGGACGGCGGCGAGGTCGTGGCCAGAGGACTCCCACACGGCAACGTCGCTTGCCCACTGGTCGTGGATACGGTCGAAGTAGCTTGCGGTATCCGCGTCCGGCGCAGGCTCCTCGAGGTCCCAGCTCTTCTTGAAGCACTCGACGTCGTGGCACCACTGCTTCATATTGGCCTGGCCATCGTTGTACTTGCGACATTCCAGGTCCAGGTTGGGGATGCCAAACATATAGCCGTGGTCCGTGAGGGCAACGGCAGGCATCCCCTCGTCGACGGCGCGCTTGACCATGCTGGGGATGGGCGTGGCGCCGTCGAGGATCGAGAAGTCCGAGTGATTGTGTAGGTGAACGAATGCCATGTGTTCTCCATACCGGGTGACGCTTTGTGTTTGGCAAAGCATAGCAGAAGGCCAGTGGCTGGCGTTTTGGCCTATACCCCACTCTACCTGCGACAATGGCATTGTCGCAGGTAGAATTCAAGCAGAGGCTCCACACGTTGTTCTGATTGCCGCAGCCACCCGGGGGCGCTATCCCATGCGCGGCGGGTGCGTGGCGTCAAACTCGTACGGCACCACCACGGGCTGGCCGGGAGCGTCAGCGCGGTCCAGCTCGACGCAGACAAAGCGGCAGCTCACCGAGGCAAAGCCAAGCTTCATGAGGACGTACGCATAGAAGTTGGCCTGCATCTCGTGGCGCCGGCGCAGCGCCTGCGCATCGAGGCCGCGGTCCCCTGTCTTGTAGTCCACAAGACAGGCATGGTCAGAGCCTGGGTCTGTGGCAAGAAGGTCAATGGCGCCCTCCACGTAGCCGCCGTAGGCGGAGTCCACCCTCTGGAAGAAGGGAACCTCCGCGCGCACGAGCGCGTGCGAGAGGGCCTCCTGCCGCACGTCCGACCCCCACCAGCGCAAAAGCGCCTCGTCGAGCCTGGCGCCGGCGCGCTTGGAGAGGTGCCAGAAGCGCTTGGTGGCCGCGATGCGCTCGGGCACCGGGAAGCGCTGCCCGCCCTCGACTATGGCTTGGGCGAGCTCGTGGAAGGCCGACCCCAGCCCCGTGGCCTTGTCGGCATCGCCCACCACGGGCGCGCCCTCCTGCATGGCGTCGCGCTCGGCGCGCGTTGGCAGGGCGGCCACGCCGGCAACGGGGCCGGCATCGTCTAGCGACGCCGCGTCAGACGCCGAGAAGTCCCCGAGCATCTGCGCATGGGCGCTCGAGTAGCTAAAGACACCCGCGCGCGGCCGCCACATGGTGACGGCAGGTGCTGCAGGGTCAGGGTCTGGCGAGACAAGCGAGAAGCCTGAGGGTGCCGGCGCCTGGACGGTGGCGCCAATGGCGATGACCTCGTCCGCGCTGGCAACGGTGCCGTCGAAGAAGCTTCCAGCCGAGTCAAGCGTGGTGCCATTTCCTGCATGCTCATTGTTGGGCTCAAGCGAGACGCACCTCAGCCGCCCCGGCTCGCTGCCGCCGTACTCGAGGGAACTCTCGCCCGGCACAGGCGTGGGCGTTCCCGCAAGCGCCCCAAGGACGTTTGCAGCCAGTGCCGGCGAGGCGCCCGAGGAGGACTGCGTCACGCCAAGCCCCAGGACCAACGCCTCCCTCGCACGCGTGAGCGCCACGTAAAGCAGACGGGTCTTCTCGGCAGCCTCCTGCTCTGCGCCATCCTCGGAGAGCGAGAGGAGCCACTCCGCGCAGCTACGGGGGTTCTCGTCTGCAGAAAGCTCCTTGGGGACCTTAAGCCCCTTGGGCTTTACGATGATGCCTCGGCGTCGGGCGTCGACGCGGCCGGTGACTACCGGTCCCGAGGTGCGCGGGTCTGCCCAGCACTCGGCAATGGCAACGATGGGGAACTCGAGGCCCTTCGAGGCATGCACGGTCATGATCTGCACCTGGTTTGAGGACCCACCCGCGAGGGACGCCGGGGGGACCTTGGCCGCCTCGAGCCAGAGGTCAAACTCAAGGGCGGCGCGCGCCGGGCCAAGGCCAAGGTCCTGCGTGAGCTCGCGAATGTAGCGCACCGCTGCCAGGACGTTTGCCTCCTGCGCAAGGCCGTCGGTGCCGGCGGCCTCCAGGCGACGAAGCCACCCGGATTCGCGCACCACCTGAAGGCAGACGTCTGCCACAGAGTGCTTGCGTAGCGCCAGACGCGCGCGGGCGAGAACCTCGTGCGCGGCCTTGAGTCGTGGCGACGGTTGCGTCCCGCCAAAGAACGACATGGTCTGGATTCCCCGGTCGATGGAACGCTTGGTGGGCGCGTCCACCATGTCCTGCCTGCGCGTTCCCAACTGCACAAAGTCGTTGGCATCGAGCTCAAACATGGGCGAGGCCAGAAGTGGGAAGAGGCCAGATTGGGTGTCGTGCGGATTGGCCAGCGTATGGAGCAGGGCGGCCATGACCTTGACCTCGGGGGTGCGCGTGAAGGTCGAGCCACCCGTAACCACGCACTCGAGCCCATGGGAGCGCAGCGCGTCGATGTAAAGGTCTGCCTTGCTGGTGGCGCCAAGGAGCAGCGCCATGTCGGACGGGCTCTGGCCTGCAGCGGCATACTCCGCGAGGCGGTCTGCTATCTGAGCTGCGCACGTGGCAGAGGCTAGGGTTGCCATGCCACGTTGGGCAAGTGTCACTTCCACGTCCACGCGCGGGAGGGAACGGGCGCGATACCCGTCATCCCGCTTGGGGTTTGGCTCCAGGTGCATGAAGCCGTCGACCACGCCAGTAGGACCACCGCAGACGGCATCCACAAATGAGAGGACGTCGGCATGGCTGCGGTAGTTCACGTCAAGACGCACGTGGTCATCCTGCGGAACCTCCTCGCCGCGCGCACGGAACACGCTCACATCCGCCCCGCGGAAGCGGTAGATGCTCTGCTGGGCATCGCCCACCGTGGTGAGGTGGCGCGCGCCGTCACCGGACAGAAGCGTGATGAGCTCGAGCTGGCTGGCATCGGTGTCCTGCGACTCGTCAACCATCACGAGCTTGAAGCGCCCTCGATAGTCATCGGCAACAACGGGGTTGTCGCGCACGGCATGGAGGGCGAGTGCGACGAGGTCATCGTTATCGAGGACGGACTGCTCGCGCTTGAGCTCGAGGTTGCGCTCGTCAACCTTGCGGGATAGGCAGACAAGGGCCTCTGTCAGCGGCGCATTGCCAGCGAGCGCGGCCTCGAGCCTTGCCTCGCCCAAGGCGCGCTTCGCCTCGGGCACAAGCTCCTTGATTGCCTTTGCTCGTGCGTTGGGGAGCTTCACCCCGGCAAGAGCCGCAGAGGCCGCCTCTGGCGTGCGCTCGCCCGGAGGTGCCGAGAGGAACGCGTCAAGAGACCCCAGACTCGACATGACCGCCTCGCGAGCGGCCGGTGTGATGCCAGACTGCGCACCCAGGGCACCCACCGCCTGCCTCAGACGATTGACGGACCCCTCGACATCCGGCTCACCCACCATGACAAGCGAATCAAAGCCGTCAGGCGAGGAGTGCGCGGCATTCACCACGTCCAGGACCATGGATACCACGCCGAAGGAGGTGGGCCCACCAAGGGTTCCATAGCCGTATTCCTCGAAGGCACGGTTGAGGACGGCGTCCGCGTGGCTACGGCTCGCGGCGCCCACGACCTCCTCTGTTGCCTGCTCGAGAAGGGCGCGCGCCTCGTTGACGCCGGCAACCTTGAACGATGGGTCTATCCCCAAGTCGAGCGCATGGCGCTTCAGGATGCGCGAGCACATCCCGTGGATCGTGCTAATCCAGGCGGAATCCACCATGAGCGCCTGCTCGCGCATGCCCGCCTCGCGAAGCGTGGAGCGGACACGCTCCTTGATCTCGCGCGCGGCGGCGTTGGTGAAGGTGATAACGAGGACCTGGCTCAGGTCATCCACAAAGGGCGCACCGTCCACACCGGAGCCGGGCGAGAGGGCCCAGGCAATCCTGCGCGTAAGGGTGAACGTCTTGCCGGAGCCGGCGCCAGCTTCGACAAAGACAGGGCGGTCAAGCGTGGAGACGATCTGACGCTGACGGTCGTTCAAGGTAGAGAGGTCTATGCCTGACACTAGGAGAGCCTCCTCTCGCAGTTCATGACGGGGCAGAAGGAGCACGCGGCGGCATCGAGCGGGTTTGCCTCGACGTTTCCCGCAAGGAGCTGGGCCACCTTCTCGGCAATTGCCGCCTCGGTGGCATCGAGGTACGCCTCCATGCCGTGCTCGCCTTCGATGCCGTAGGGGTCGCTGTCACTGACCACATACGCGGAAAGGGAGCTGTCCCTTGCGGGGGCGTGACTGCCAAGCACGCGATCAATCGAGTTGCCCAAGATGGCTCCGCCCACGGCGTGGCTCCCACGGGTTCCCAGGTAGACTGCCGCCCTCACCTTTAGCTCCGGATGCATGCGACGCACCACCTGGCCATAGATGAGCGACTGGACGCGGCGGGGCAGGCCATACGGGGCAGCCCGCTGCTCGTCCGCCTCGCCCTGCGGAGCATCTGCGGCGGCATGCACGGGCGTCACGCCGTACTCCTTGGCAAAGCCGTTTGGCCCCTTGTGCTTGTAATCGATGACCACGGCCTGCTGGTGGGCATCAACGTCCACGCGGTCGATGGTGCCGCAAATCCAAGCCCCGGCGTATTCCACAGGCTGGTCCTGCGTACCAAAGTCCCACTCGAAGAAGCGCGGCTCGAAGCCTACAAAGAGGCCCGCCTCGTAGTCGAGCGCGGACTCGAGGTCGTGCCTGAGCTGTTCAAGCTGCGCCTCGTCTGCGGAGTTGTGGGGAACAAAGGCCTGGTAGCGGCTGCGCTTTCCCTGGCGCAGACTCTGGTGGCGAAGGTGCTCCTCAAACTCGGCGAGAAGGACCTCGTGCGCGTGCGAAAGGCCCGCCGCATCGTCCTCAAGCACGCGCGAGCCAGGAAGCATGACCCAAGGGTCGAGGTGGTCGCCCTCGCCTATCCCCGCGCGCTCGCGCGCCTCGGCGAGCAGCCGCGAGTGAGTGACCTCCAGCACGCGGTGCGCAAAGGTGCCCATCTCCATTGGGCCAAAGCCGGCATCGGAGTCCTGCAGGCGAAGACGCCGCAGACTGAACCACTTGTACGGGCACTCGAGGTACGACTCGATTTGCGATGCCGAGAGGAGCGGCTTTCCCTCCACTAGGTCAACCCTGCCCGTGGGCGGCACAACCACCAGGGCGGCATTGGCGCCAGAGATGCTGCCTGCGGGCGAGGGATCATTTCTGCCCAAGACATTCATGCCGTGACCAGTTGTGCTGAGATTTGCGTCTGCCTGGCCCTCGCCGCGGACCCACACCGGCATGCCCTTGTCCTTGGCGGCTGCCGCCTTGCCATAGCAGGAGAGCACCTCCGTGAGCATAACAGCCGGGTAGCAGGGGCTGCCCGAGGCATCGACGCCGCACCTCTCCACAATGAGTTTTGTGCGGGGCACGCGCAGCATGCGACAGAAGACGGAGCGCTCGTGAGCGGCGGGGTTTGACTTTGGCTCTATCCCCAGGCGCTCGAGAAGCGCCGAGAGGACGTCGTCTCCGGTGGCAACAGGCCACTCGGTGGAGGTCATCGAGCAGGAGACAAGGACATCTGCCGAGAGGGGCGCCAGCCCCGCCGCCCGGGCGCGGCCATAAATCCTGCAACGACATGCCCCGTCGCCCGCCCAGGCGCCAGGACGTACGATCACGCTGGTCTGGGCCATTGCCTGCGCGCAGAGCTCGACGAGCGTGGAGAGACTCACGTGCGCCGGGACCTCTGGGTCTGCCGTTATCCCCAGTTCCTTGAGCGTGCCAGCAATTCCCAGCACCGCGTCAAGGACGCCGATGGCGCGCTCGTCCTCAAGGCGGTTGTGCTCGGGCGCAACGGGAACCAGCTCGAGGGTGGTCTCGCTGGGAACCAGGTCCGCTGGCATGGCCTCCCCATCCTGCAGGTAGGGTGCAAGGAGCTTTGACGCCGCGGACCCCACGCGCCCGCGCAGGAGCTCCCTCGTGGCAGCGGCAACGGGAGCGCTCGTGGCCTTGGGGTTCTGGAGCGTGGCAAGGACGTCCGCGGGGGTGAGCAGACGGTCTGCGCGCCACGCACGATCAAGCGAGACGGCGCGCTCGGTGGGAACGTGCGCTATGTCCTGACGCAGGAAGTCCGCAAGCGCACGCGGCGGCCACCAAGTCATATCGCCCAACACAACGAGCTCCCCCTCGGGGCTTTCCTCAGGAGCCGGCCACGAAGCAGCCAGCTCAGAGAGCTGCGCGACAGAGCTTGCAAACTCGAGGAAGGCCCTCCCCGCCTCGAGCTGGTCCACGCGCGAGGAAAGCTCCGCCTCACACGTCACGCCGCGCGAGAAGAGCTTGGGCGAGAGTTCGCGCCAAGCTCGGGCGGGGTCTGCCGCGACTACAACCACCTCGTGCGCGCCCGACTTTGCAAGCTCGACCACACGGGATGCCACCAGCTCCGCCTCGGCGAGAGGCCCGGCCGGAGCGAGAAGCTCCACCGCACCCGTAGGCGCGACGCCCGTCTCGGTACCAAAGATCGATTTGACAAGGTTCTGAAGCTCTGGTGCCCTGCCGGAGTTGGCCAACGGACCGCTTGTTGCCCCCTTTTCCTGGGTGACGCTTCCGCCGCGCGAGACAACGCCCTCCTCGACCAGCTCAATTGAAGAGCGCTGTCCCTCTAGGGCGGCATCGTTACCCCTCTGGGCAACAATGGTGAGCTCTCCCGTACAGGCAAGGTCTGCCAGGAGTTCGCGGGTGGCGCGGGACGCCTCGCCCAGGCCCGCCACGCACATGGGACCAGGGCCGACAAGTCCCGCTGCCATGGTTTGAGTGACTCGAGCCATAGCCTCTGACTCCTCGACATAGCCCGCCTGGTGGATAATGCGCGCGTACTCCCCCGCCAGGGCAACAACGCCCACCTCGGCATTGGTGAGGCCGGCCTCGTGGCAGGCAAGCTCGTTTGGCTCGTCCGCAGGATCCAACGGAAGCCAAGGCAGCGCCTCACGCACGAGCGACGAGAGGAGCTGCACCGTCCCCGCGTTGAGCGACACGCCGCGACTAAGCGATTGGGGGGCTTGCGCAATGGCACGCTGCACGGCGATGGTCCTCGCAAGCGGCTCGACCACGTGCGTGCCGTCTCCCCACACCTCCCAGCGCTCCTTGGTCCATGCAACAGGCGTGGTGACAGTCACACCAAGCGAGAGGGCAGGATATGCAGAGAGCTCCTTCTGGGCAACCAGCTGGTCGGCAAAGCTCGAGACCAGAAGCGTTGCCGTGCCGTGGGTGTGCAGCGCCTCCTCCAGGCACGCACGGACCTCAGCACCCGTTAAGCGTTCCTCGGCAGTTGTCGCAATGTGAAGCATCCCTAGCCCTGTCTCCCTTGCATTCCAAAACCGTCTGCCTTCTCGGCACCCGCGCGCACCGCAACGTCCACGGCACCATCAAGGCGCTCCAGCACAAGCCGGTAGCCGCCCCTCTCGCCTCGCAGGCACTTTGAGACACGGCTCACCGTGGTGGACGATGCCCCCGTGGTGCTCGACACATCCACATAGGACCTCCCGGACCGGAGGAGCGTCGCCACCTCCAGGCGCTGTGCCAGGTCGCACATCTCGTGCGGGCTCAGGAGGTCAGCGAGGAAGGCGAGTGCCTCCTCAGGTGTCTTCACTAGACACATGGCCTCGCAGAGCCGCTGCGTCTCCTCGGGGTTACTCGCGTTGTCACGCGTCGAGTTGTCTCTCGTCATCCACAACCTCCCACGCCGGTTTGTGCCAGCGAGCAGCATCACGTGCGTGGGAACCACTTTAGCGCATCAAAGTGAACCGAGGGGAACGCACCTGCTAGCGGGCATCCGTCACATAGATGCCCACGCGCACCTGCTTCCAGGGATCGGCATCCTCCTTGACCTGCAGCACCCGGACCTCAAAGACATCCGCATGGCCGTAGTGACACATAAGCGATATCAGCGCATTCTCGCTTCCGGGAACAAAGCCCAGCTTGTGGTTGCCAAAGTAGATGGCAACGGCATCCGGGTCATGAGGGTTGTCCGGTTCGGGGACAAGCGTGAGGGTCGACTCACCAGGCTTGAGGCTCGAGAGCACAAGTGCGCCGTCGTAGTACTGAAACCCCGCAATGAAGAATGACGAGATGAGACGAGAAGGTTCGTACATGACTTCCTCCATTCCCCAGGCCGCTTGGGTGGCCGTCTTCTGTGTTGACCACAGTATGGAACGGGGGCGCGACACAAATAAGCCCCTCAGAGGGAGGCGTCCTCTGCGTCGGTGTCAGGCGCGGCATCGACGGGCGCCGGACCTTCGGGGAGCACGCGAGCCTCGTCCTGTCCCTGCTCGCCAGCGTCGCCCTCACCCGCAAGCCTGTGCTGCGGGAGCATGGCCCCCACGGCGCTCAGGGCGGCGCGCGTGGCGCTTGCCACCGCAGCAACCGTGGCATCCCAGGTCTTGCCGGCGGCAACCTGGACAAGCTCGCCGAGAAGCTCCTTGGTGCGGGGGTCCGCGTCCCTCAGAGCCGCAAGCACGCGCTGGGTACTGGCAGGATTGCCCATGACCTCATCGAACGTGGTCGCTCCCCCGGCCTCGAAGGCGTCGAAGACCTGACGCGTGAAGAGCTCGCGGTCCGCAAGGTTGGCGCCGCGCATCCACTTGTCGAAGATTGCGTTCACGAGCTTGCACTGCGGGAGCAGGTCGTCTGCCTCGTCCAGACAGTCAGCGTGTACTTGCCAGGTGGTTGGGTCGTGCTGGAGGGCGCCATCCCCGGTGCTTCTCACGATGGTCTTAGGCTCTGCCGGGTCGTCGAAGAGCATGCCCACCACGCTGTAGGTCGGAACTATGCGCACAAAGCGATCGCCGTACACGTCGTGGCAGCTCAGGGGCACAACCTCCGACGCCATGAGGGGGCCATCGTTGGAGTAGACGCGCTCAATCACGTGCTGCAGCTCCTCAGGCAGAAGCACCGCCGAGAAGCTCGCCAGGTTGCCGCCCTTCGAATGGCCGCCCACCATGAGGCGCACACCCTCGGCCTCGGCATGGCGCGCCTGTCTCAGCAGGTATTCCGCCGCCAGCCGCTGCGCCTCCGTGACCTCAAAGCTCAGCATGAAGTCCTCGCGCCAGCCCACCAGGGAGTTGTCAGTCCCCCTAAAGGAGACAAAGCGCAGGCCGCCCGGAAGCTCCACCGTGAGCGCCGCAAACTGCAAGTCGCGGTCGTGGTCGAAGACGTCCACGTAATCCTGTACGAGAGCCTGCCCAAAACGCTTGGATGACCCAAGGAGCCGCAGGTAGCGCTCGTCGATCTTCGCGAGCGAGCGCACGTAGGGGGAAACGTCCCCGCCCGCGCGGTCGAGCAGCGCCTCGCATGCGTACGATACGGTAACCGGCCCCTCTCCCTCCCCGGGAACAATCCCCGTGAAGTCGACGTAGGAGAGAACCGAGAGGACCAGCCCGTCCACCACGTTGAACGGCCGCTCCTCGAGCTTGATGTCGCCACGAAGGTCGAGATAGTCGTGGATGTTTGCCATAAATGTCCCTTCGGGTGCAGATGATGGCCGGTTGGTATGAGGCAGTATGCCATGAACGCGCGGAGGTGGGGAGAAACCTGCGGCTAAATAGCAGTTAGCCTGGGGTGCCGCTGAGAGAAACCGCAGGTAACCGCCCGCGATCTTCTCGGGAGGTGCTATTAAACCGCAGTATTTCGAGCCCGGCTATTTCGGTCGTAGTCTCTCCCCGGCAGTTTCTCGGCCGCAGCTTTTCGCGGCAGAGTCGAGAACTTGCACCCCAGCAGAGAAAAACGGCCCGGCCGGGGAAACCTCGACCGGGCCAGGAATCGCTGTTCCTCTCGCCTACGCCATGACCTTGCGGAACAGGGCCTTGATGGTCTCGTGGTCAGCAGGCTTGGGCGTGCCAGAGAAGCACGCGTCGGCGGCAGCGTCATCAGCGAGCTGGTCGAGGTCGGCCTCCACCAGGCCATTGCAGGTCTTGGGGATGCCCACGTCCTCGCCGAGCTTGGCGACGGCGGCAACCACGTTCTTGTTCACCACGTCGATGGGGTCGGTATCCCATCCGGCAACGTCCATCACGCGGCCAATCTCGCGGTAGCGCTCGCCGCAGGCGTCGGCGTTGTACTCCATGCACACGGGCAGAAGCATGGCGCAGGCCACGCCGTGCGGGGTGTCATAGTGCGCCGAAAGCGTGTGCGCCATGGAGTGCACGATGCCCAGACCAACATTGGAGAAGCCCATACCGGCAATGTACTGGCCCAGCGCCATCTCCTTGCGGCCCTTACCCGGCTCCTTGGACTTTGCCTCGGCCACGGCCTCGCGAAGGTTGTGCGAGATGATACGGATGGCCTCGAGGTGGAACATGTCCGAGAGCTCCCAGGCACCCTTGGTGGTGTAGCCCTCGATCGCGTGGGTGAGCGCGTCCATGCCGGTTGCAGCCGTGAGGCCCACCGGCATCGAAGCCATCATGTCCGGGTCGACGACGGCGACCTCAGGAATGTCGTTGGTATCCACGCACACGAACTTGCGGACCTTCTCGGGGTCGGTGATTACATAGTTGATCGTGACCTCGGCCGCGGTGCCTGCCGTGGTGGGCACGGCGATGGTAAAGGTGGCGTGATTCTTGGTGTCCGCCACGCCCTCGAGCGAGCGGACGTCCGCGAACTCGGGGTTCTCATGGATGACACCGATGGCCTTGGCGGTGTCCATGGAGGATCCGCCGCCGATGGCGATGATGCAATCCGCGCCGGAGTCCGCCATGGCAGCCACGCCATCCTGCACGTTCTTGATGGTTGGGTTGGGCTTAATCTCCGAGTAGACCACGTAGGGGAAGCCCGCCTCGTCGAGAAGGTCGGTCACCTTGGCAGTGACGCCAAACTTCACGAGGTCGGGGTCGGAGCAGACAAAGGCCTTGGTGAGGCCGCGACGGCTCAGCTCGCCAGGGATTTCCTTGATGGCCCCGGAGCCGTGATACGAGATGGTGTTGAGGACAAACCGATTAACCATAGAGCCCTTCCTTCCCGTTGGGTGCCGGCAACGCCTGTGTCACCGACGCATGACCGAGACCTATCTACCCAACGAAACGGCGCGTCAGACTGCTGAGCCGCGACCCTCCCCCTACCCCGTCCGCGTTCTTTAGCGGAAATTGATAATCGCACCTCTCGACAACAGGGCAAACGTGGCCTTCGATTCTCAAAAACCGCTAAAGAACGAGAGGGGGATGCGGTAGAGGGGCGTGGTGCGTGGCCGCAGCCCGCGAATTACCCTTGCATCGTTGCTACCAGGACCGCCACGCAGATGGCCACCAGCCCAGCCACGATGAGCCAGCTTGCCGGCCTGCCCAGGTTGAGCGTCCAACCAATCCCAAAGCGCTTGGGCACCACCACCGCCGGGTCCTCTCGGTTGGCATAGAACACGCCCCCGTACCAGCGGTCGTCGTCATCTGCGGGAAGTGTAAAGTCCTCCGGAAGTCGCACGAGAAGCCGGGTTCCGTTCTGCCCATAACGCACGGCGAGCACAACGCAGGGGACAAGCACGGCCAAGGCAACAGCCGTGAGCGTCGTACCACCAACGTCAAACGACACCCATCCCACCAGGGATGCCTCCAGCACCACCCCGGACGCGTTCACCGCCAGGCCAATGCCAACGCAGCACGCACTCCATGCGTGAACGTAGGCACCGTAGGCGAAGGCGCTCGATGCGGGACGACGCGGGTCGATAGGCCGCTTCGAGCCCAGAAGCATGGCATGGGAGATGGTCATCGTGCCAGCCATTGCAAGCTGGAAGACCATGGGCAGAAGCATGACCTGCACGGACTTCTCGGCCCAGCCATTCACGACACCGTCCATTCCCGCGTGTATGGGGATGGGGTCCGGTGCACTGTCGTAGCCCAACACAGCGACCATAATTGAGGCTGCAATGGGCAGAAGGTTGAGAAGCTCCCAGCTCAGGGGTACCGGCTTAGGAACACCCTCGCCGCTAAGCACCGCCGCACTCTTTCTTCCCCTAGCCTTCCAGCCTCGGGCCTGCTTGAGGTCCTGAGCCTTGTCACGGTAATGCAACATGAGGAAGTAGCCAAAGAGCACCAGCACCACCACTGCCACGCAGGAGACAAGTGCCGCCATGTTGGGATGTATCGCAACCAGCACGTAGGAAACCCAGCCCGTGAGCAAAGCCGTCACCACAAGCACCCACAACGAGTAGGCACGCTTGAGTGACCGGGCACGTGGATCGCTTGCTGCGGCAGTAGGAACGCTCACCGAGAAGAGCTCGCCCTTTGGCGTGAGCCAGGGCGTCAGGGCAAAGATGACGCCACACAGTGGCACAAGAATGAGAATCGTGACTACCGAAAGGACAGACTCAGCACTCATCCGTACCATCTCCTTTGGCCAAGGATTCTCCCGCCCCGTATGCCGCACGCGCCTGGCGGGCAGCCTCCTCCACAAAGCCTTGCTCCGAGCCCCCGCGAGCCCTATACGCAACTGCAAGTCGCAGCAGCTCACGTGCCATGAGCTGGTCCTGCTCGGCTGAGAGATGACGCGCGGGCGCACCATCCGCATCGGCTACAAAAGCGCCGGAACGGCCGCGCATGATGAGGTAGCCCTCGTCGCGCAGGACGGCATACGCCTTGTTCACAGTATGGAGGTTCACTCCAAGGTCGCGCGCGAGCGAGCGCACCGAGGGAAGGGGGTCACCGGGAGAAAGCTCCCCCGTGGCGATGGCCTCAATCACCTGCGCGCGAATCTGCCGGTAGATGGGCTCTTCCGACATCTGGTCAATCACAACGGGCATGCTGGCACCCCCTTCGCGGTGATGAGTTTGTTCTATTTTAACTATAACAAATAGAACAAGACTGCTAATCTGTGTTGGATTCGCTTTTCCAGCGGAAGGGCACACGCATGCATGCATGCATAACAAAAATTGGCTGCTAGACGTACTTTCGTTCTCGACATTTCGTCGTCATATATAGGTGAATTTACATGTTTTCCCAAGCTCTATCATTAACCCGTACATCAGGAGAAGGCTCCTCCGAAGCTTTGGAAGGTGGCAAGAAAGCATGAGCAATTGCAATCATGACCCGCAGCACATGCGCGCGGACTCAATCGTCACGAGAAAGGACTGGCGGCGCTCGCCCCTGCTCTCGAGCACCGTTGCCCTAACGCTTGTGGCATCGATGATGCCCACACCCGCCATCGCGGATTCTTCCACCGCAGACGACACCAAGACCGTGGCTTCTGCGCAGGACGCTGCCGAGACAAGCACCACCGAGTCGCCGGACGCCGCCAGCCCGACCACGGCCAAGACGAGCGACAGCACGAGCAGTACCACGGGCACCCCAGACAGGGGCTCCGCTTCGACCGACACCGGCACCACGACCACCGAGGTCGCGGCCGCTCCCGCTCCCGCTGCCACCACCGCAGCCTCTACGGCAAGCAACGACGGTGGCGCAGCCGCGTCTACCGCAGCGACAAAAGTGACTGTGAGTTACAACGCCAACGGTGGGTCTTTCGCATCGGGCGTGAAAACATCAGCAACAGGGGCGACCGGATCGACCATTACGCTACCCAAGGCTTCAAATGTATCGCTCGTTGATAAGAAAGGGACGCTCGGCCACCTTGCCGGCTAGTCTACTAACCCCAAGGCAACAAAGCCAGATTATCTGCCTGGAGAAAACTATATTCTCTCCAACTCTAATGTCACTCTCTATGCCGTTTAGTACGAAAGCCTAACCCTTGCGCCCACGCTCGAGCACCTCAATGGCTACTACATGGTTGTCGATGCAAACGGCAACATACTCAAGGACGCCAATACCGGTAATTCGCTCGAGGGAAATCTAAGCGGGGCCGTATCGTTTACCCTCCCGCGAATAAATACGGTTTATAAAACCGATTACTACGTCAACGTTTTTGTAAAGCCTTACGACAACTACCTGCTTACTCGGCTTGATGCGGAACGCCTTAATATTTTTATTTACCTGCTTTCAGGAACTTACTATGGAACTCCGGGAAACAAGGTTAGTTCGAGCGACATCCTGCGAATGAAAGCTAGCGGCTACGTTGCCACGTTCGGTTGGACCGCCAATGTCTCCATCGACAATACAACGCTGAATGTTGTGGCCGCAGCCATCCAACCCACACCCGAAGCGAGCATCACTCCAGACAAAACATCTGGCCTCAAAGAGGGTGACACGATTACCTCGACCGTAAAGCTCAAGGCGGGAGACATTAACAACAAATATAGCGCCACGCTAGACAGCGCCAAGCCCGTTACGGTCTACATTGGGGACAGCGACACCAAGGGGACTGTGGTATCGAATATCACATCGAACGGTGATGATACTTACACGGGAACTGTAACCTACACGGTAACTGCTGCCGATATTGCAGCGAATGTTCTAAAAGCCCGTGTCGAGGCAACATTCAACTACAAGTACGCATTTGGCGTAAGGGGTGATGACACCGTTCGGCATGACCTCAACACGACAGCAACAATTGACTCCAAGAGCGAGACCATTGAAATCAATGGCATTGCCGCCACACACACGATTAACTATGAGTACTCGTTCGAAGGGGCAGGCTACCAGGGCTCCACTACGCCAACTGGGGTAACGTTCCCGAGCCTTCCTTCCTCAGTCACCACCACAAAGGGCAACACCGTCGAAGTGTCTCAGACTCCCAAAGTTGGTGACACGGTAAGGGATGACGCGCGAGGAGGCAACTGGAAGTTTCTCGGTTGGACGCTTTACGAAAACGCCGTGACCAACGTACCGATGGGCGATGACGACCTCACGCTCGAGGGCAGATGGGAATTTGTTGCCGATACCGTTAACCTCACATATGACGCGAATGCACCCGAGGGCAGCTACTCCGGCTCTACGGCGACAACAAGCGGTTACGTCGGCAATGTAGCTCACGTGGCACAAAATGGCTTCACTCGAGAAGGGTACCGCTTCCTCAACTGGAACACCGCAAAGGACGGAACGGGGGCATGGTTCCCACCGACAACAGATTATCTGCTTCCGGTGGGAGGAGGTACACTCTACGCCCAGTGGGCAGAAGGTCACCGCGTGAGCTACCAGTACAATTACGTCGGTGCCAACGGCATCGACTCCTCGGCCTATCCCGAGAGCATTACGTTGGTCCCCGCCACGTCCGGCTATCTCTGGCCTGGTGAGAAAGTTGCCGTCTCGAGCGCCCCTGCGAACGGAGAGGTCGTCGACGACCCCGCCAACCACGGCTACTGGACCTTCGGCGGCTGGCAACTCGCCGGCCAGGCCGCGGGCTCTACCGTGACCATGGGAGCTTCCGACGTGGAGCTGCTCGGCACATGGGCGTTCGCGAAGTACGCGACCCTCGCCTACGACGGCAACGGCGCCGAGTCCGGCTCGGTCGACGGCGCGGAGGGCGCGCCCGGCTCCGCGGTCGGCGTGGCCGAGAACGGCTTCTCTCGCGAGGGCTGGCGCTTCGCGGGCTGGAACACCGAGCCCGACGGCTCCGGGACCGCCTACGACCCCGCCGACCCCCTGACCCTGCCGCAGGGCGCGACCACGCTCTACGCGCAGTGGGAAAAAGTAGAGACCCCGGCCGCCGCTGCACCCACGACGACCTCAGAGCCCGCAGCAGAGACCTCCGTCGCTGCTCCCACCAAGGCTCCCCTGCCCCAGACCAGCGACGCCGCAATCCAGTGGCCGCTCGTCGCAGGCATAGCCAGCATTGGTGCCGCACTCGCAGCAGCAGCGGTTCTCGTCCGTCGTCGCATGAACTCGAACAACAAGTAGCAACTCTGCACACGCTGCCCATCACGGTCCGGTACGCAAACGCCCGCCCAATCACTGGGCGGGCGTTTCTTATGCTCGCGCGATTGGGCTAGGCTTGGGACAAATCTCGGAATAGCGGAGGCCACATGCAAGCCGATATGGAAAACAGTGTCAAACCAAGCGCTGGTCAGGCGGCTAAGCGACTCTTCATTGCTCTGCGCTTCTCGGCAGAGGAACAAGACGCGCTTGCGCAATCACGTGATGCCGTATTGGAGAGGCTTCGTACCGGGCGCCCCTCCCCCACCGCAAACATCCACCTGACGCTGGCGTTTCTCGGCATGCTCGACAGCACAGGGGAAGGGCGTGCCGCAGAGGCGCTGCGTTCTGCAGCACGAGAATGCGGCCCGGTAACTCTCTCTTTGGGCGCTCTAGGCGCCTTCGAGCGCCAACGCGGGGGCATCGTATGGCGGGGCGTCTCTCGGCAAGAGGGGCTTCTCGTCCTACAACGGACGCTTGTGCGCGAGCTGACCGTACGTGGGCTGTCCGTAGACGAGAAGCCCTTCGTGCCACACGTGACCCTGGTGCGCGGCGCTCGGCCAGCAGACGACACATCTGACCTGCAGCTCGTTTGCGAGGAGGTCTCCCGCGTGCTTCCCTCGCTCGAGACGCGCCACACGGAGGTGGCCCTCATGTGGAGCCACCACCCCGAGGGCGAGCGGCTTACCTATACGCCAATCCTCACTGCGCCGCTGCGCGGCTGACATGACAGTCCACCAACACAAAAGGGAATCTGCAAAAGTTAACCTGCAAAATTCGATTGGTTAGGCACCTCTAACCGATCGAATTTCTCAAGAAGAAAGGAATCCTGCAGATTCCGATCGGTTAGCCGGTCCTAACCAATCGAAAAATGCAGGATATCCACCCTGCCGCCGCAGCGTGACAGGGCATAACCGGGGGCTGCCACCCGGGAACCGCTCCTCTACAGCGTGCGCAGGGCGTCTACCAGCGCAGTCTTGGCCTCGGTCTTCTCGTCCTTCATCTTGATTACGCGCGCGGGGCAGCCGGCGACAACCGCACCTGCGGGCACGTCCTCGGTCACCACGGCGCCGGCAGCCACAACGGCCCCCTTGCCCACGCGGCACCCCTCGATGACCACGGAGTTTGCGCCGAGAAGCACGTCGTCCTCGATCACCACGGGCGTCGCGCTTGCGGGCTCCACCACGCCGGCAAGCACGCAGCCGGCACCCACATGACAGTGCGCGCCCACCATGGCGCGCCCGCCCAGGACGGCCCCCATGTCAATCATGGTGCCCGCGCCAATGACCGCACCGATGTTGATGATCGCGCCCATCATGATCACGGCATTGTCGCCAATTTCCACCTGGTCTCGAATGATGGCGCCAGGCTCGATTCGGGCGTTCACGTTGCGCACGTCAAGCAGCGGCACACCGGAGTTGCGACGGTCGTTCTCAACGACCACGTCGAGAACGGCGTCCCCCGCCGCCTCAAGCGCAGACCCAACCTCGGACCACTCGCCAAAGACCACGACGTCGCCCGTCCCAAAGACGTGGGAACTGGGGCCAAAGTCCACATGCGCGCCAGGAGCCAGCTTGACGTACGCCTTGACCGGCGTCTTCTTTGGCGCGCTCGCAATAAAGTTAATGATTTCCTGGGCGTCCATGGATTGTCCCCTCTTGCCAGCCACCTGGCGGTTCTCGTTGACCTGGCGTTTCTCGTTGCTGCAGGCTATCCAAACATGAGCGTGTCGAAGTCATAGAAGCCGGGCTCATGCGCAAGCAGGCGCTTGGCCGCGGAGATGGCGCCGTTCACGAAGATCTGCCGGCTCGTTGCGCGGTGCGTGAGCACGACCTCCTCGTCATCGCCAAAGAAGAGCACCTCGTGCGTCCCCGCCACGGTGCCGCCGCGCAGGCTGTGCATGCCAATCTCGCCCGCCGGACGTGGCCCCACGATGCCCTCGCGCCCGTAGGCAACGCTCCTCTCGCTTGCGGGGTCCACGGCCTCAAGCAGCATCTTTGCCGTCCCGGAGGGAGCGTCGGCCTTGCGGTTGTGGTGGCACTCCACAATCTCGGTGTCCCAGCCGGTAAGCGAGGCCGCGGCTTCGCGCGCCAGGTGACGAAGAACCGCCACGCCAAGCGAGTAGTTGCCACTCCAGATGACCGGGGCCACCTGCCCCAACGCCTCGATGCGCGAGAGGTCCTCCGCCGAGAGGCCAGTGGTGCCCGAGAGCAGCGCCGCATGCGTGCGACGCACGTAGGCCTCCACGTGGGGAAGCGACGCGGGCGCCGAGAAGTCAATCACGAGGTCTGCCGTTGGAGCAACGGAGTCAAGCTCAGAGATGTTGTCGGCGTCGTAGCCACCCGCAAGCGAGAGGTTCGCATCCGCCTCGACGGCCGCCCGAAGGAGCGTCCCCATGCGCCCCTTGGCGCCAACCACCAGCACGCTAGCCAAGAATACCAGCCCCCTTCATGGCCGCCTCCAGACGCGCATCTGCCTCGGGCGAGAGCTGCCAGAGCGGCAGGCGCACGGTAGGGCCGATGAGCCCCATCTTGGCGAGCGCTGCCTTCACGGGAATGGGATTGACCTCGCCAAAGAGTGCGTGCACCAGGTCGAGGTTATCCAGCTGCACCTTGAGCGCGCCGGCAGTGTCGCCCGCGAGCCACTTGGCACACATATCGTGCACGGTGCGCGGCGCGACGTCTGCCCACACCGAGACCACGCCCACGCCGCCCAGCGAGAGGATAGGCACCACCATATCGTCGTTGCCGCTCATCATGCGGAAGTCATCCGAGAGGTAGCGCGCAACCATCGTCGCGTAGGAGATGTTGCCCGAAGCCTCCTTGATGCCCCACGCGTTGGGGTGCGTGGCCAGGCGTGCGACGTTTCTCTCCGAGATGGAGCAGCCCGTACGACCGGGGATGTTGTAGAGCAAGCACGGCACGTCCACCTGGTCGAGGACCGTCGTGAAGTGGCGGTAGATGCCCTCCTCGTTGGACTTGTTGTAGTAGGGCGTAATGAGGAGAAGGCCGTCGGCGCCAAGCTTCTCCAGCGCCTTTGCCTTGCGGAGCGACTCCGCCGTGGAGTTGGAGCCCGCGCCGCCAATGACGGGGATACGGCCAGCCACGCGGTCGATGACGGTCTTGGCTACCTCAAGGTCCTCCTCGTCGGTCATCGTGGAAGACTCGCCCGTGGTCCCCAAGACCAGGATGCCGTCGGTCCCGTTCTCGAGGTGGAAGTCGACCAGGCGCTCCAGCGACCCATAGTCGATGGAGCCGTCCTCCAGAAACGGCGTGACCAGCGCCACGACAGAACCGGTAAGTCCCTGCATGTCCATTGTGCGTCCCCTCTCGTGTGCGCCCCGCGGGCGCCCTGCGTGTAACCCTACGTGTGTCCTAGCCCTCTGGGTGGACAAGCGCCGAGAAGCGCGAGCCCGGAAAGTCAAGTGTTGCAAAGTAGTCTGCGGGCGTCTCGGCGCGCCGAATGAGCTCGAACGAGCCATCCTCGCGCAACAGCAGCTCCGCCGAGCGGAGCGTGCCGTTGTAGTTGTAGCCCATGGAGTGCCCGTGGGCGCCAGCGTCGTGAATGAAGAGCAGGTCACCGATGTGGACCTCGGGCAGCATACGGTCGCGCGCAAACTGGTCGGAGTTCTCGCAGAGCCTGCCCACCACGTTGTAGCGCCTGGTTGCGGGCTCGCCCTCGTGACCCATCACGGTGATGTGGTGGTAGGCGCCGTAGACCGCCGGGCGCATGAGGTTGGAGGCGCAGGCGTCGACGCCCAGGTAGTCGTGGTAGGTGACCTTCTCGTGGATCACACGGGTCACAAGGCCGCCCGCAGGCGCCAGCATCCAGCGGCCAAGCTCGGCGGCAAGGGCCACGTCACCCATACCCGCAGGCACGAGAACCTCCTCGTACACGCGGCGCACGCCCTCGCCCACGGCAGCGATGTCCACGGGAACATCCTCGGGTCGGTAGTCGATGCCAATGCCGCCGGAGAGGTCAACCAGCCGCACGTGCACGTCAAGCTCGCGCGAAAGTCGCACGGCCAGCTCGAAGAGCACGCGCGCGAGGCGCGGGTAGTAGTCCTCCACCTGCGTGTTTGAGGCAAGAAACGCATGGAGGCCAAACTCGGTAACGCCCATGGCGGAAAGCCTGCGCGCCGCCTCCATGACCTGGTCGACGGTCATGCCAAACTTGGAGTCCTCGGGCTCGCCGATGATGCCGTTTGAGGCCGTGAAGTTGCCTCCCGGGTTCACGCGCAGGCAGACCATGGCGGGCAACTTTCCGTCCAACGCGCGCGACAGGCAGTCCACCATGTCGAGCGAGTCCAGGTTGATGATGGCGCCTAGGTCGCGCGCGCGGCGGTAGTCCTCGTCGGGTGTGTCGTTGGAGGAGAGCATGATGCGCTCGCCTCGCACGCCGCAGGCGCTGGCAAGCGTGAGCTCCGTGGCGGTTGCGCAGTCGCAGCCGCAGCCCTCCTCTACGAGGATGGAGACAATCGTGGGGTTGGGCGTCGCCTTCACGGCAAAGTACTCGGTGAAGCCGGGGTTCCACGAGAACGCCGCCTTCAAGGCGCGCGCACGCTCGCGGATGAGCTTCTCGCTATAGACGTGGAAGGGCGTGGGCCACTGCGCGGCGGCACGCTCAAGCTGGTCTCTTGTGACGAACGGTAGCTTCTCCCCCATTACTCCCCCAGACGCGCCGCAGGGGCGCCGCCGGGGTCCACGCAGCAGCGCCGCGTGGCCGGGGATAGCGCTCCCGCGGATCTTCTCCACGGACAGTCCCGGCGGTATTCCCGCCGAGCCCACCGCCGCGCCATGCCTGACGCGAAAGTTCGGCGGGCATCGCCTCTCCTGGAATCCTTGCCCGCCGGCTCCTCCAGGACCATCGTGCCCGCTCCTCTATCGTGCGGACAACGCTAGCATCCACGCCGCGCCGGCGCAAGGTCGCACGTGGCACCAACGGAGAAAAACTTCTACACGAGGTGGTAGGCAGCTCAACGGCCGATAGGAGATCGGCAGGGCGACGACGGGGGAGTATGCTAGGGGCAACACGCACGCTACGCGGCGGCGCGCCGCGCTCTGGAGGACCTCATGAACCCAAGGGAGACCTACACAGCACTGGAGTTTGCGCGAGAGGTGCGCGAGGAGTCGCTCGAGCTTCTGCGCGCGCTCGGGCGTATTGGCGCCCCCACGGGTGACGAGGGACGCCGCGCCTGGTTTGTAGCAACCTGGCTCCGCGAGCAGGGCGCAACCGACGTCACCGTGGACGAGGCGCATAACGTTGTCTGCATCCTGGGCGACCGTTCCGAGCCAGGCCGCGCGGTCTTCTCCGCCCACACCGACGTCGTCTTTCCCGACACGGGCGAGCTGCCACTCACCGAGGACGAGGAGAACATGTACGCCCCGGGCATCGGCGACGACACGGCCTGCCTGGTGACGCTGCTCATGGCCACAAAGTGGTTCCTCAAGCACCGCCCCAAGCTCGACACCTGCGTTGTGGTGGTGGCGAACTCCGGCGAGGAGGGACTGGGCAACCTCAAGGGCACCAAGCAGCTCATGCGCGAGGCAACCGCTCCCGTGACGGAGCTCACCGCGCTTGACGCTCACTTCCCCGAGGTGGTCACCGAGGCAGTGGGGTCGGTGCGCTACCGCATCAGCGTGCACACGCAGGGCGGCCACAGCTGGAAGAACTGGGGCGTTCCCAACGCCATCGAGCGGCTCTCGCGCGTGGTGTGCGCAATGTACGACCTGCCGCGGCCCACCGAAGCCCGTACCACCTGCAACGTGGGTCTCATCGAGGGCGGCACCACGGTCAACAGCATCGCGAGCGAGGCATCGTGCCTCTGCGAGTTTCGATCCACGAGCGAGTCATGCCTGCAAGAGATGGACGAGAAGCTCCGTGACCTCGTTGCCCGGGCGGACGCCCGCGACGACATGGACGTCCAGATCGCCGTCATAGGCCGCCGGCCCGCCACGGGCGATGTGAACGAGACCGCCGAGCGACGCCTCACGCGCCGCTGCGATGACGCCATCCAGGCGGTCCTTGGCGTGCGCGCCCACCACGTAAGCTCTTCGACCGACGCAAACGTGCCCCTCTCGCTTGGCGTCCCCGCCGTGTGCGTGGGCACCATCACGGGGGGCCTTCCCCACACCCGCGACGAGTGGATTCGAAAGGCGTCGCTTGAGCAGGGCGTCGCGGTGGCGCTGCTGCTCATGATGGCACACGTGGTGGAGGACGAGTAGCGCCCGTATGCGCCGTTGGCGGCAGGCGCCGCTACCGCAACGCTCCCACAAACCCAGCCAGGCGCTCAAGGCCTGTGGCCAGGGTCTTCTCGTCCGTGGCATAGCTTAGGCGCACGTGACCCTCTCCGCCAAAGCACGAGCCCGGCACCAGCGCCACACCGGCCTCGCGGATGGCGCGCTCACAGAACTCCTCGCTTGCGAGGCCCAGTCCCTCTATGCTGGGAAACGCGTAGAACGCGCCCCGGGGCGTGACGACGGAAAGCCCCATGCGGTCGAGCGCCTCCACCGTGACGTCGCGTCGTGCCTGGTAGGAGGCGCGCATGGGGGCCGTATTGGTAGCAAGCGCCTCCACGGCGGCGTGCTGCAGGAAGGCCGGCACCGACGAGACCGCGTACTGGTGCACCTTGGCCATAGCGGCAGCGACCTTCTCGCCAGCGCCCACCCAGCCTAGGCGCCAGCCGGTCATGGCCCACGGCTTCGAGAAGCTGTTGGCAACGATGGTCCTATCCGCAAGCTCGGGATAGAGGGCCGAGAAGCGCCGGTAGCCGGGCTCGTAGCAAAGCTCGCCATAGACGTCGTCGCAGATCACGTAGAGGCCACGCGTTTGCGCGGCCTCGGCCACGGCATCCATGCTGCGGCGGTCAAGAACGCACCCGGTGGGGTTGTTGGGCGAGGTGATCACAATCGCCTTGGTGCGAGGCGTGATCGCCTGCGCGAGGGCGTGCGGGTCCAGCTGGAAGTTGCTCGCAGTGGTGTCGAGCGCCACGGGCACGCCGCGCGCCAGCCTCACAAGGGAGTCATAGAGAAGAAACGCCGGCGTGGGGATGATGACCTCGTCGCCGGGGTTGAGAAGCGACGTGATGGCACAGAAGAGCGCCTCCGTTGCGCCATCGGTCACAATCACGTTTTCCGGCGCAAGACGCACGCCGCGCTCGGCCTCCCACGCGCAGATGGCCTCACGAAGCCATGCAAAGCCGTTGTTGGGCGGGTAGTGCGTGAGGCCGCGGGCAAGGTCCTCCCCCACCTTGGCGCATACGTTGGGGGTCGTGTCCTCTCCGGGCTCACCCAGCGTGAGCGAGACGCAGCCGGGAGTTTGGGCAGCGAGTGCCGAGAAGCGCCTGATGCCAGAGAGCCTTAGGTCATCAAGGGCAGCATTGAGCGAGAGGGGCATGGGTTCCTCCTAGGGATTCCAGGCTGCCCCAAAGAAAAACGGGGGCGGCGCGCGGGCGCTACTCCCCGAAGACTAACAAAAAAGACCCCGTGGGGTCCTGCTTGCCAACGTGCACTTTGTCATTTCCCCGGACGGCACCGGGGTGCCGGGGCGTATTGCCCCTAATCGACCCTGGTGCACTTGACGAGCAGGTGGGAACCCCCGTGGTTGGCGGCATGGCTTCCATACCAGCGCTCAATATCGCGGTAGAGCCACAGGGGGCTGTCGGCCTCGAAGCTGCGACGGTGGTTGTCGAACATGGCGGTGTACTCGCCGCTCATGAACCAGCCGTCCATGCAGGCGTCAAGGACCTTCTTCTGGAGCCTGCTCAGGTTCTTGATCTTCATGGAGTCCTCCTTTCCTAGCGGTGTTCCTGATGAATACGTTACCCGCGAGGTAGGAGCGATATGTTGCTGCCTCGTTAACTGCACATAACTTCTACAACTTGTTTGAACAAGCAGTAAGCCCAGCGTAAACACCCTGTTTGCGGCGCGTGAGACACGCCCTAGCGAAGCTTCCCCAGACGCGCGAGGGCGTCCCGCACGGTGTCGCGCGCGTGGTCCACGCGATTGCGCGCGTCCTCGATCTTGCTCTGCACCACGATGTCCGAGATTGCGCCGTCAAAGAAGAAGTCCGCAAAGGTCCAACCTCGGCTGATGTCCACCTTGAGGCCAGAGAACTCGCGAACGTCCGAGAGCTCGCGCGAGAACACCGCAAGGGACGACTGCGCCTCTCGTAGGGCATCCTGCGCCTCATCGATACGGTGGTGCTTTGCCAGGCCAGAGATGAGACCACCGCCAAAGATGTCGAGCATGCCCCACCCAGACGCGCTGTCTAGGCTCTTGGACGCCCGGTTGAGACACACGAGGGCCTTCTCGCCCGCGTCAATTGCCTCCTCGACCTCGCGCTTTGGGTCAAAGTCCTCACCGGGGACCTCGTAGCTGGGGTAGTTGTCGCTGTTGCGGGCCATGTGGACCTCATCCTCCGTGTGTGCCGGCGCTTGTGCCCGGCTCCCTTCGTGCCCACATTCTACCCATGGGTGCGTAGCTATGCCTTGGGCATCCATCTTGTGCGTGCATGTTCTAGGGTAACGCCATACAATTCTCGTATGACTTGTTCGCGTGCTGCCGCCACGCCAGGCGGCCGCACGCATGCAGATACCGCAGGAGGCACGCGTGAATCTCAAGCAGCTGGAGTACTTCGTCGCCATAGCCGAGGAGCACCAGATCACGGCGGCCGCGCGGCGCCTGCACATCTCGCAGCCACCGCTCTCGTATGAGCTGGCACAGCTGGAGCGCGAGCTGGGAACCACGCTCGTGCGCAGGGGGCCGCGCTCTGCCACGCTCACGGATGCGGGCAAGCTCCTCTACGAGCGGGCAACACGCATCCTCGCGCTCACACAGGCAACAAAGCGCGACGTCGAAGGCGTGGGCAAGGGCATGACCGGCGTGCTCACGCTTGGGGTCGATGCCTCGTGCGCGGGATCGGTTCCCGGCACGAGACTCGTCGAGCTTGCGTCCACACCCAACGTCTCGGTGGAGCTGCGCGAGGGAGACACGCCGCAGGTGCTCGAGATGCTCGAGGGCGGCGTGGTGGACATCGGCGTGGTGCGCACGCCGTTCGCGAGCGCCGGCCTGCGCTGCCGCTACGCCAAGACGGAGCGCATGCTTGCCATCATGCCACCCGCGCTTGAGGTGGGCTCGGAGATGGAAGTCACCTGCACTCAGCTCTCGGGCGTGCCGGTGGTGCTCGCGCGTCGCCTTGAAGAGCAGGTGCGCGCCACGTTCGACGAAGCCAAGGCGGAGCTTTCCGTAGGCTGCGTGGTCGACGACGAGCGCACGGCCTGCACTTGGGCGCGCGGCAGCATGGGCGTTGCCCTCGCACCCGAGACGCTGCTTCCCGTCACCGACACGGGCGATTGCTTCATAAAGGTGATCGCCGAGAAGGGCTTGTCAACTCGGCAGGCGGTGGTCTGGAAGGCAGACCGTTACATGTCACCGCTTGCACAGAGGTGCTTGGCTCTTCTCGGCGATCTGGGGTAGGAACTGGCCGAACGGAGGAAGGAGGCCGTCCGGCCTGGGGAATGGGAACCTAGGTTACTTGGCGCTCGCGGAGACCTCGACATCGGCGTCATCGGGGTCGGCGACAACCTCCTCGACGTTCTCGGAGGAGCTGGACTTCTCGGCCTTGGCGACGTCCTTGTCGTCACTGCCTTCCTCCATGCCCTCGCGCACGTTCTTGACGGTCTTGCCGATGGCGGAGCCAAGCTTGGGAAGGTTCTTGGGCCCAAAGATGATCAGGGCTACCAAGAGAATGACGAGAAGCTCGGGAACACCCATTCCGAGAACCATTGTTGCCTCCTAAAACGACATGCGGTTGGACGGCAACGCCGTGTTGCGGTCCCTGTGCAGCACGTCGTGGGGCGCGCCGCCTTTCAGTCTTGATAGTAGGATTGGCCAATAGATAGGTAAAATACATTTTGATATGCCGTTCCATATAAGGTTTGTATCGATTGGCGTTGGTACGGTACCGCGTGACGGAGCAGAGCTGCCACCCTACAATGTACGAGGGCATATGCACCGCATTCGAAAGGAGTCACGCATGGCAGAGCTTCCGCAGGCAGAGATCGGCATCTTTGGCGGATCCGGGTTCTACAGCCTCTTTGAGGGCGATTACGAGGAGGTCTCCCTCGACACGCGCTGGGGCCAGCCCTCCGACGTCTATACCGTGGGGACCATCGGCGGCCGCAAGGTGGCGTTTCTCCCCCGCCACGGCCACAAGCACACCTTTGCCCCCGGCGAGGTCAACTACCGTGCCAACCTCTGGGGTATGCACGAGCTTGGCGTGAAGCAGGTTATTGGGCCCTGCTCGGTGGGGTCCCTCTCGCTTGACATCCACCCCGGCGACTTTGTGATTTGCGACCAGTTCGTTGACAGAACCAAGGGTCGCGCCGACACGTTCTTTACCCACGACCTTGGCCTGGGCGTGCAGCACCTCTCCGCTGCGCACCCCTACTGCGAGACCATGCGCAAGGTTGCCGTCGAGAAGTGCCGCGAGCTGGGCATTCCCGTGCACGACGGCGGCACCGTGGTCACCATCCAGGGGCCGCGCTTCTCGACCACCGCAGAGAGCGAGTGGTTCCAGAAGATAGGCTGGTCGGTGGTGAACATGACGCAGTACCCCGAGGCGTGGCTTGCGCGCGAGCTGGGCATGCACTACGTGAACGTGAGCCTGGTCACCGACTACGACTCCGGCCTGGGCAAGTATGCCGCCGTCACCAATGACGACGTGCTGCGCGTCTTCAACGAAAACCTCCACCTGCTGCGCAAGCTCATCGAGGCCATGGTGCCGGCACTGCCCTCCACCATCGACGACGACTGCACCGGAAGCGCAGCGCTCTTCGAGCGCCTGTAGGCGTGCGACTCTCGCTCCTGCTGCGAAAACGCGCCTTCGGGAGAGAATTTTGCGCCGGAGCGAGGGTTATTGTGGGATCTCGTACGAGAGGAGCCTTCGGGCGCCAAAAATGGCGCCCGAACAACGATTACCGCAGGATTCTCGCCTAAAGTAGCCCCTCCGGCGCCAGATTGACGCCGGAGGGGCTACTCCGTTCAATATGCGAGAAGAACAGCGACGCCCAGGGCAAAAGCTAGTCCAGCTCGCCCTCCTCCAGGATCTGGAAGCCGGCGCGCTCGATGGCAAAGACCGCCTCGGCCGCCTGCGCCGAGTCCGTCACCTTGAGGGCAAAGATCGCATTACCGTCCTGGTGCGAGAAGCAATACCCGTACTCCACCGAGATGTCTGCGTTGTCCAGCGTTTCGAGGAGCTCGGCCAGGCCACCGGGCCGGTTGGGAACGGCCACGGCCGTGACCTTGGTCACGCGGGCACGGTAGCCCGCCTCGTCGAGCGCCGCCTTTGCCTTGTCGGCCTCGTTGCACACGATGCGCACCAGGCCGTACTCCGGGGTGTCGGCAATCGAGAGGGCACTCATGTTGACGCCCGCGTCCGCCAGGCAGCGGCAGAGCGCGGCCAGGCGGCCCTTGTCGTTCTCAAGAAAGACCGAGATCTGCTTGATCATCACTTGATCCCCTTCCTCGTGTCGATGACGCGCTTTGCCTTGCCGGTGCTGCGCGAGATGGACTTGGGCTCGACGATACGAACCTTGATGCCAACGGAGAGGTTGGTCTTGAGGCGCGCGGAAATCTGGCGCTGCAGGGACTCGATGGCGCCGGTCTGGTCGAAGTCGAAGTCGGGGTTCGCCTCGGCCTTGAGCGTGACCACGTCAAGAGAGCGCTCGTCGGTGCCGACCTCGATCTGGTACCAGCTGGAGACCTGGTCGAAGGTCTTCATGACGTCCTCAATCTGCGACGGGAAGACGTTCACGCCGCGAATGATGAGCATGTCGTCAGTGCGGCCATGCAGGCGGTCGATGCGCTTGTGCGTGCATCCACAGGGGCACTCGTCGGGCAGGATGCGCGTGATGTCACGCGTGCGATAGCGCACGACGGGCGACGCCTCGCGGTCGAGCGTGGTGAGGACGAGCTCGCCCCACTCGCCGTCAGGCAGGCGCTTGCCGGTGGCCGGGTCGATGATCTCGGCAAAGAAGTGGTCCTCTGCCAGGTGAAGGCCGTTCTGCTCGAGGCACTCGCAGGCCACGCCCGGGCCCATGGTCTCGGTAAGGCCGTAGATGTCGAGCACCTTGTAGTCGAGCTTGCGCTCGAGCTCGGCGCGGAAGTTGTCGGAGAAGGGCTCGGCGCCGTGGATTCCCGCCTTGAGGTGGAAGTCGCGGGAGGGGTCAAGGCCCATCTCCAGCGCCGTGTCTGCGATGTGCATGGCATAGCTGGGCGTGCAGCAGAGGATCGTGGTGCCCATCTCGCGCAGGATGCGAATCTGACGCTCGGTGTTGCCGGCAGAGGTGGGAATCACCGTTGCGCCAGAGGCGAGGGCGCCGTAGTGGGCGCCAAGGCCGCCCGTGAAGAGGCCGTAGCCGTAGGCAACCTGCACAACGTCGTTGGCGCCGCCGCCCGCATAGCGAATACCGCGCGCGAAGCAGTCTGCCCAGAAGTCAAGGTCATGCTGGGTGTAGGCGCCAAGCGTGGCCACGCCCGTGGTGCCAGACGACATGTGGATCTCTCGAACGTCAGAGAGGGGCACGGCAAGCATGCCGTAGGGGGCCGCGTCGCGCAGGTCCTGCTTGGTCACAAAGGGCGCGTTGGCAAGGTCATCGAGAGAGGTCAGGTGATAGGGGTCAAAACCCGCCTCGTCAAAGGAGCGCTTGTAGAACGGGATGTGCTCGTAGCAGTTGACCAACGTGCGGCGCACGCCCGCAAGCTGCATCTCCTCGATCTTCTCGTGCGGAAGGTGCGTAACGTCCGCCGCCTCCGCGTTGCCGGTAACCGCCGTGCCGTCGTGCTCGTCTGCCATGCCATACCGCCTTTCGAGCCAATCTGCGCCGGCCGAACCTCCGGCGCGTGCACCCATTGTCACCCAGTCGCCACCCCCAGTGGGGCAGGCGTCCGTGAGCGCACTTTATCACAGGGGAGCGTCGGCCAAAGAGGTGGTAGAGGGGCGTACTCAGCGACCGGCATGCGCACTCAGGGACTCGAGGTCCGTTGACTGCATAAAAGTGCTGTATCGGACGGAGAAATCGCGATTGCTGCATAAAAAAGCTCTATCGAACGGTGCCTTCGGGATTGCAATATCAATTTTTTAATTATACTTGCAATTTTATGCATATATTAGGCATATATATTCATAAATTTACAACTTTAGTTGAATTTTTGATGTCAACGGCCAAATAGGACCATCCGATATCGCCTTTTTGTGCAGCGGAGCTTCAATCTCCGTCCGATATCGCCTTTTTGCGCAGCGGGCCCACGTGGGCCCCAACCGTCGCAAGCCCTCACTGCTCCCCATCGTTATAGTTGGCTCTAACATCAGGAGGAGGAACCCATGGAGGAGCTCCGCATTACGGTTGCCACCAGTGCAGATGCCGCAGACATAGCCGCCATCTACGCCCCTTACGTGCAAGACACCGCCATCACCTTTGAGTACGAGGCGCCCAGCGCTCAGGAGATGGCCGAGCGCATCGAGCGAATTACCGCCACGCATCCCTGGCTGGTTGCGCGCGACGCCGTGGGTAGCGTGCTGGGATACGCCTACGCCAGCCCCTACTACGGACGAGCCGCATACGCGTGGTGTGTCGAGACATCCATCTACGTAGACCGTAGCGTCCGAGGACGCGGCGTGGGCAGCGCGCTCTACCAGGAGCTCGAACGGGCGCTTTCCGCCCAGGACATCCTCAACCTGTACGCCTGCATTGCCACCACCAACGTGCCAGATGCCCACCTCGACAACGGAAGCGTTGCCTTCCACGAACGACGCGGCTACCACGAGATAGGCCGCTTCCCCAACTGCGGCTACAAGTTTGGGCGCTGGTACGACACGGTGTGGATGGAGCGCGACCTGGGCGAGCACACCCTGGGGCAGCCCAGCGTGCTGCCGTTCCCGCAGGTAAGGTCCCGGCTCGGCCTATAGGACACTCCCGAGCGCCTTGGCAGCAGCGCTCGCCTCACCTGCGGAAAGGCCGTCGTACTGCACCACAAACCTGGCAAGACCGTCTGGGGTCCCGGCGTGCTCGGAAGCACGCACAAACGAGGAGAGCGGGGTGAGCCCCACGCCCGTCTCGCGAGCTGCAGCGGCAATGCCGGCCTCACCTCGACCGTCGTCCTCCACGGCCAGCACAAAGTGGATCCCGGAATCGGCCTCCTCGATGCGGACGCGCTGCCCAGCAGGTCCGTCGAGAAGCCCCTCTGCCAGCGCATCGCGCACCTCGCGCATGTCGCGTCGATAGCGCGCCACATGCCGTTCGTACGCGCCAGACTCCAGTGCCTGCGCAAGCGCCACCTGGTCGATGGCGGGCACCGTAGTCGAGAGGAACCCAAGACGCTCGTCAAAGGCAGCATCGAGCGAGGCCGGCAACACCAGGTAGGCAATGCGCAGTGCCGAGGAGAGACTCTTCGAGAACGTATTGAGATAGATCACGCTACCCGTGGCATCAATGCTCGCAAGCGCTGGAATGGGCCGACCGGCGAGGCGCAGCTCGCAGTCGTAGTCATCCTCGACAACGTAGCGACCGTCCTTCTCGGCAGCCCAGCCAAGAAGCTCGTAGCGGCGTGCCACGCTCATCACGCGGCCGGTGGGAAACTGGTGCGAGGGCATCACGTGCGCCATGACGACATCAGACCCCCGCAAGGCCCGTACCGAGATGCCTTCCCCATCAAGCGGCAAGTAGCGCACATCAAGCCCATGTGCACGGTAGGTCTCGCTCGCACGCGCGTAGCCGGGGTCCTCCACGCCAACCGAGCCACCCTCGCGCAAGAGCTGCGCGACAAGCCCATAGAGCGTCTGTGCACCGGCGCCTACTACTACAAGACTGGGGTCGACCGACATCCCGCGCGAGCGCGCGAGGTGTGCGGCAATCGCCTCGCGAAGGCGGGGCACGCCCCGTGCGGGCGGTGTGCGGTAGAGCACGTCGTCGGACTCGTGGGCAAGCACGTCACGCAGCGCTCGTTCCCAGAGCCGGGCCGCTCCGGGCGAGGCAACGTTGGCCCCGCGCGTGAGGTCATACGGCACGCTACCTGCGGCGCGTTTATCTTCCCACCCCGCCTTTGCGGCGTGCGCAGAGGCAGCAACCACGGGCATCGCCGCAGCCGCATTGGGCAGCGAGGGCAGGCTTGCTGCATAGTAGCCGCGACGTGACCGGGCGACCACATACCCCTCGGCAACCAACTGTGCATAGGCACCCTCCACGGTGACCACGCTCACCCCAAGCCGCTCCGCCAGGGTGCGCCGTGAGGGCAGACGCTCACCTGCGGCAATCTGGCCCGCTACCACTTGGTCGCGAATACACCGGTAGAGGTACTCATAGAGGGGCAGCTCTCCTCGCCCGGTGAGGTCTATGCCCTGCATGCGAAGCCCCTCTCAGCAACTGGCCTTATCTGTTTTGTAAAACTGGCCTTAGATTGGTCTTATCAATCTATCACGTTCTGGACATTTCAATATTGCCACATCGCGTCTAGGCTACGTAGCCACGCAGACACGCCAACGCAAGGAGGACCACACATGGCACAGGATGAGAGGGATAAGAAGACCATCGCGCCAACGCCCGGACCGGAGCGCGCCAAGCTCAACCGCGAGCTCGCGCAGATGCTCAAAGGCGGCGTCATTATGGACGTAACGACACCTGAGCAGGCACGCATTGCCGAGGAGGCCGGCGCCTGCGCCGTCATGGCGCTCGAGCGCATCCCCGCCGACATCCGCGCCGCAGGCGGTGTGAGCCGTATGAGCGACCCCCACATGATCAAGGGCATCCAGGCGGCGGTCTCCATCCCCGTGATGGCCAAGTGCCGCATTGGCCACTTTGTGGAGGCTCAGGTGCTCCAGGCCATCGACATCGACTACATCGATGAGTCCGAGGTCCTCTCCCCCGCCGACGACGTCTACCACATCGACAAGACCCAGTTCGCGGTGCCCTTTGTCTGCAGCGCGCGCGACCTGGGCGAGGCGCTGCGCCGCATTGCCGAGGGAGCGTCGATGATCCGCACCAAGGGCGAGCCGGGCACCGGCGACGTAGTGCAGGCAGTAAGCCACATGCGTCTCATCAACGCGCAGATTCGCCACGTGGTGAGTCTGCGCGCAGACGAGCTCTTCGAGGAGGCCAAGCGCCTGCAGGTGCCTGTCGAGCTCGTGCGCTTTGTGCACGAGAACGGACGCCTCCCTGTGGTCAACTTTGCCGCAGGCGGTGTGGCCACCCCCGCCGACGCTGCGCTCATGATGCAGCTGGGCGCCGAGGGCGTCTTCGTGGGCTCGGGCATCTTCAAGAGCGGCGACCCATCAAAGCGCGCCCGCGCCATCGTGGGCGCCGTCACCAGCTTCGACGACCCCGAGAAGGTAGCGGCCCTCTCCGAGGACCTCGGCGAGGCAATGGTTGGCATCAACAAAGACGAGATAGACCTGCTCATGGCCGAGAGGGGCAAGTAATGGCAACAGCGGTTCTCGCCCTGCAGGGGGCCTTTGCCGAGCACGAGGCTCGCCTGGCGGACCTTGGCGAGAAGGCCTTTGAGCTGCGCAACGCAGAGGACCTCTCGCGCCCGTTCGACCGCCTAGTACTACCCGGAGGCGAGTCCACGGTCCAGGGACGTCTGCTCGAGGAGCTGGGGATGCTTGAGCCCCTTCGCGAGCGCATCGAGGAGGGCATGCCGGTGCTTGCGACCTGCGCTGGACTCATCCTCTTGGCGCGAGGACTTGCCGCGCATGACGACAAGGGCATGCCACGCCTGGCCACGATGGACGTGACCGTAGAGCGCAACGCCTACGGCCGCCAGCTGGGAAGCTTCCATGCCGTGGCAGAGATTGCGAACGTTGGCCGAGACGTGCCTATGACCTTCATTCGGGCGCCGCGCGTGGTGGAGGCAGGCGAGGACGTCCAGGTGCTGGCTCGCGTGGACGGAAACGTGGTGGCCGTACGGCAGGGCGCCCAGCTGGGAGTTGCCTTCCATCCCGAGCTCGATCACGACCTCAGGCTGCACCAGCTGTTCCTCTCGCTGTGAGAGAAGCCGGTAAGACGGCGGACGCTGCGGCTGTCGGGCTGTTTTCGTACGTTTTGACGAGAAGGAACGCTGTTAGGTGTCGAATTCCTGCCCCGTAGCACCCGGCAGCCGGTCCGACGCGGCCCCAGGCCCCGGTGCAATCCCAGGCCCCGGCGCGGTCCCATCCAACGGTCGCGCCGGGCCGGCCCCCTTTTACGGCAGGCCCCACCTGCAGCGCCAACTTGTGCCACACTTTCCTCAAGCGTCCGTCAGGGGCGACGGACCACAGGAGAGGAAGAACCATGCTGAGGATTGGCCTTCTCACTAGCGGCGGCGACTGCCAGGCGCTCAACGCCACCATGCGCGCAATCGTCAAGACCATCATGCACAACACCAAGCAAGACGTTGAGATCTACGGATTTATCGATGGCTACCAGGGCCTTATTCACAACCGCTACATCCAGATGACGCCCGGCGACTTCTCGGGCCTCCTCACGCAGGGCGGCACCGTGCTCGGCACCAGCCGCACCCCCTTCAAGCTGCTCGACGTCCCCGAGGCCGATGGCACCGTGAAGGTGCCCGCCATGAAGCGCACCTACAAGAACCTCAAGCTTGACTGCCTCTTTGTTCTGGGCGGAAACGGCTCGACCAAGACGGCCAACCGCCTCTCGCAGGAGGGCCTGCACGTAATCGCGCTGCCCAAGACCATCGACAACGACACCTGGGGCACCGACCTCACCTTTGGCTTCACCTCGGCAACCGACGTAGCCACCCGCTGCATCGACGACATTCACACCACGGCCAGCTCGCACGGCCGCGTCTTTGTCATCGAGATCATGGGCCACAAGGTCGGCTGGATTCCCCTCTACGCAGGTGTCGCCGGCGGCGCCGACGTCATTCTCATCCCCGAGATCCCCTACGACATGGACAACGTGGTCAAGGCCATCGACAGGCGCGAGGAGAACGGCGGCCGCTTTGCGATCATCGTCTGCGCCGAGGGCGCCATCTCCAAGGAGCAGGCGGCCATGAAGAAGAAGGACTACAAGAAGCTCGTGGCCGAGCGCGTGAAGCCCTCCGTTGCCTACGACATCGCCGAGGAGATCGCCCGCAGGACCGACCGCGAGGTACGCGTCGCCGTGCCCGGCCACACCCAGCGCGGCGGCCAGCCTGACGCCCAGGACCGCATCTTTGCCACGCAGTGCGGCGTAGAGGCGGCGCGCGGCTGCCTGGAGGGCAAGTACGGCTACATGATCGCCCAGGTAAGCGGCAAGATGTGCCGCGTGCCGCTGGAGGATGTTGCCGGCAAGCTCAAGTACGTCGACCCCAACTGCGACCTTGTGCGCGAGGCCAAGCTCCTGGGCATCAGCTTTGGTGACGAGTAGGGAGCAAGGCGCATGATTGGCGAGGCCTGGCAGAGCTTTGTTTCCGAGACGGCGGCATGGGGTGCCCATGCCGTCTTCCTGAGGCTGCTGCTAGCCACCCTCGTAGGCGTGGCCATCGGCATCGACCGTGAGTTCCACAACAAGGGCGCGGGCGTTAAGACGCACGTTCTTGTGTGCATTGGCGCCGCCATGGCCATGATCGTGAGCGAGTACGTGCTCCACCAGTTCCCCGATGCGAGAGGAGACATCAACCGCATTGGCGCCCAGGTAATCTCGGGCGTAGGGTTTCTCGGCGTGGGCACCATCCTCGTGACCGGCAAGAACGAGGTCCGCGGCCTCACCACGGCAGCAGGTCTCTGGGCCTGCGCATGCATTGGCCTGGCCGCGGGCATCGGCTTTGCGGAGGGTGCGCTTATCGGCCTCTTCTTTGTGCTGCTCACCTTTGAGGGGCTCAACCGCCTTGACCGCGTGATTCGCCGGGCGTCAAAGACCTTCGACGTCTACGTGGAGTTCGACGAGCCCTCCGGCGTGCGCGAGCTTCTCCGCAAGCTGAACTCGTGGGATTGCACGTACGAGAACTTCGAGGTCATACGCGGCCAGGACGGCAGGAAGGGAACGGCGGCAACCTTCTCGGTGGAGCTCTCGTCCATGGGGCGCAAGAGCCTCTTCATAGAGTCCATTGGCAACCTCGACTTTGTCACCTTTGCCGACGAGATATAGGTGATACGGCCAGCGGCATGGGAGGCCATCTGGATGTCCACGTTCCTCAATCAGAGCCCCGTCTTTGGGCCGGTCGCAAGCAGGCGCTTTGGCGTCTCCCTGGGTGTGAACCTCATGCCCACAACAGGCAAGATCTGCACCTTTGACTGTCTGTACTGCGAGAACGGCTTTAACGACGAGCGCCGCACGCGTGACGGCTACGTAGACCTTGACCAAGTGATTTCCGCCCTTAAGCAAGCCCTGGAAGACATGGCAAAGAGGGACGAGAAGCTCGATGACATCTGCTTTGCCGGCAACGGAGAGCCCACTGCAAGCCCCGTCTTTCCGGCCGCCGTCGACGCTGCGCTTGCCCTGCGCGACCACTACGCGCCCGAGGCGCACGTGACCGTGCTCTCAAACGGCACACAGGCGGCGCGGCCCAAGGTGCACGCGGCGCTTCTCCGCGTGGACAGGAACGTCCTCAAGCTTGACACCGTCGACGCCACCTACGTGGCCGCGCTCGACCGCCCCCGTGTGCCCTATGACGTGGAGCGCCAGGTGGAGGTGTTCGCGTCCTTCAAGGGGCATGTGATTGTGCAGACCATCTTCCTGCGCGGCAGCTACAAGGGCCGCTCGCTCGACAACACGGATGAAGGCCACGTAGAAGCGTGGCTCTCGGCGCTTGAGCGCATTAGGCCGGAGGGCGTGACCATCTACACCGTGGACCGCGACACGCCGGCACCGGGCCTTAGTAAGGCGCCAAGAGAGACCCTCGATGCCATCGCCCAGCGCGTGCGTGCCCTTGGCTTCCCCTGCACCGTGGGGTACTAGCTCCGCTCGGTAACAGTACCGTCACACGAGACGCGCTATCATCGTGCTGTACCTGCAGCCGCTTGAGATCGGACACCCGGCTTGTGCGAGCTCTTCGCGATCAACTCGGGAAGGCCGGTCTTGGCCAACGCCTACCTGAGGGAGTTCTACACCCACAGCCATGACAACCCGCATGGCTGGGGCCTCTCGTGGCGAGACGACCATGGCAAGCCCGGCGACCCCGAGGCGGACGTCATGCTCTGGCGCGAGCCCATCCCAGCCTACGAGTCAACGCTGCTGCCCAAGATTCTGGAGCAGCCCGTGGAGGCCTGCCGACTGGAGGCGCACATACGCTTCTCCACCTGCGGCGCACAGAGCGTGGAGAACTGCCACCCGTTTTTAGGCTCGGACATCTCCGGACGCGAGTGGACTCTCATCCACAACGGCATCCTCTTCAACGAGGAGCTGCTCGCGGGCTACGATCGCATCGAGCGCGGTGAGACGGACAGCGAGCGCACAATGCTCTTCCTTCTCGACGTCCTGGACGAGGCCACCATGCGTGCAGGTGGCGCACTGGGCTTTGACGGCACCTTTGACGCGCTGGCCGGCGCCCTCTCCCAAATCTCAAACCTCAACCGCCTGAACCTCATCATGGATGATGGCACCTACACCTACGTGCACACCAATACGTCGGAAGACACGCTCAACTACCGACAACTTTCGGACGATGCCATCGTCTTCTCGACAAAGCCGCTTGGCGGGGACGCGGAGAAGGACCTCTGGAAGCCAGTGCCGCGCAACCGCCTGATTGCCTACCGAGACGGACGCCTGGTACGAACGTCTGCGCCACACGGGTACACGTTCTGCGAGGCTATTCTCGACCTTCGCAAGAAGTTTGGCGACGCATGGCCGGAGGTCATCGCGTCGTAAGCGGTTGCCGCGCCACCACCACAGCCAAAACGGGATTAAGTTGCCGGGCAATGGAATCCCGTTGCCCGGCAAAAAAGTTGCATGCTGCGCTAGCGCACGAAGGGGTTGCTCGCCAGCTCCTCGGCCATCGTGGTGGCAGGACCGTGCCCGCAGAGAAGCACCGTCTGTGGCGCGATCTCGCGGCCCATACGTGCAAGCGAACGGCGCATGGCGTCCGAGTCTCCACCTGCAAGGTCAGTGCGACCGCACGACCCCGGGAAGAGCGTATCACCCACAAAGGCAATCCCTTCGGCCGTGCCCTCTCCCACCAGGCAGATGCCGCCCGGCGTGTGGCCGGGCGTCTCCATCACGCGAAAGCGCGCCGTTCCCACCGCAAGGACGTTTCCCTCGGCAAGCAGGCGAGAAGGCTCGGGCGCATCGTCGTCGTAGGCAATGCCGGAGCCAGAATACGCCGGGTCGCCAGCATGTTTGGCCATCTCGGCGTCTGCCGCCGAAATCGCAAAGGGTGCACCCGTCGCCGAGACAAGCGCCGCCACGCCACCCACGTGGTCACCGTGGCCGTGGGTCGCCGCCACGCACACGACCTTCTCGCCGGCAAGCGCCGTTGCTATGCGCGCACCGACGGCTCCAGGGTCCACGACCAGTGCCTCGCCGGCAGAGACGTAAGCGTAGCAGTTGGTCTGGATGGGCCCCACGACAAAGACGTGCACCACGTCGCCGCCGTCTGACGCCGCAAACGACCCCGCATCGCGGAAGTAGTTCTTCATGGCTACACCCGCTGCTTCATCTGGTTGGCGCCCTCGCCTGGCATGATGCGGCGCGCGTCGTAGACCGAAGGCACGCGGGATACGCTGGCGAGAAGCGCGTCAAGCAGGCTCGCGTCCGAGATTGCCACAATAAAGCGCAGACGCGCGATGCCCTGCTTGCCCGTCTGCGTGGCCGCGGAGAGGATGTTGCCGCCCGCGTCGCCAATGGCGATGGTGATGTCCTTGAGAAGCCCCATCCGATCCGTAGCCTCGACCACAATCTCGACCCTGAACTCCGTGGCGCCGGAGGTATCCCACTCCACGGAGATCATGCGCTCGGGGTGGTTCATGAGGTCGCGCACGTTGGGGCAGTTGGCGCGGTGCACAGATACGCCGCGCCCGCGCGTCACAAAGCCCACGATGTCGTCGCCGGCAACGGGGTTGCAGCAGTGCGCAAGATGGACGAGAAGGTCAGCGTCGCCCTTCACGACCACGCCGCAGTTGCTGCGACGCCTGGCGCCCTTTGCAGTCTGCGTAATGGCGTAGGACTGCATGAGGGGCTTGTTCTCCTTGATGGCCTCCTCGCGCTTGGCCTGGCGCTCAGCCTCCTTGCGCGCGGCCTCGAGCTGCTCTGGCGAACCCTCCTCGAGGATCTCCTCGATGCGGTTGGCCACCTGCTTGGCCGAGACCTTGCCCGTGCCAATGCCGGCAAAGAGGTCGTCGGGCGTGCGGTAGTCGAACTGAGGGTACACGCGCTCGATGGCCTTGACGGTGCGCTGCGTAGAGATGCCGTAGCCGCGGCGCCGCAGCTCGTGGGCAAGCTCGCTTCTGCCCTGCTCGGCGTCGTCCGCGCGCGTCTCCACCGAGAAGTACTTGCGAATCTTGGCGCGCGCCGAGGGCGTGACCACGATGTTCATCCAGTCGCGACTGGGCTTGGCATTCTTGTTGGTGAGGACCTCAACGCGGTCACCCATGTTGAGCTTGTAGGTGAGCGGCACAACCGACCCGTTGACCTTTGCTCCCACGCAGTGGTTGCCCACCTCGGTGTGGACGGCGTAGGCAAAGTCGAGCGGCGTCGAGTCGCGACGCAGGCTCATGACCTCACCCTTTGGCGTGAAGACAAAGATCTCGTGCTCAAAGAGATCTACTCGCAGGCTGTTCAGGAACTCGTGCGGGTCGTCGATGTCGTCCTCGACGGCCCAGTCGAGGCTCTTGCGGATCCAGTTGATGGTCGAGTCGATCGAGCGATCCTCGGCCGACATCTTGCCCTGGGAGTTGCCAGCCTTCTTGTAGAGCCAGTGGGCAGCGACGCCGTACTCGGAGGCCTCGTGCATCTCGACCGTGCGAATCTGGATCTCGATGGGCTTGCCGTCTGGGCCCACCACCGTGGTGTGGAGCGACTGGTAGAGGTTGGCCTTGGGCGTGGCGATGTAGTCCTTGAAGCGGCCGGGCATGGGGTGCCACAGCGTGTGGACGGCACCAAGCGCCGAATAGCAGTCCCCCACCGTCTGCGTGATGATGCGCAGGGCGATAAGGTCGTAGATGTCCGAGAAGTCCCGGCCCTTGCGGGTCATCTTCTGGTAGATGGACCAGAGGTGCTTGGGGCGGCCGGTAATCTGGTAGTTCTTGAGACCCACGCGCTTGAGCTCGTCGTCCAGGGTCTTGATGGCCGCCTCGGTGTCGTCCTCGCGCTGGGCGCGCGAGTCCTGCACCATGCGCGCCACGCGCTGGTACTCCTCGGGCTCAAGCCAGAAGAACGCAAGGTCCTCAAGCTCCCACTTGATGGACGAGATGCCCAGACGGTCGGCAAGAGGTGCGTAGACATCCATGGTCTCGCGCGCCTTGAAGAGGCGGCGGTCGGGCGGCAGCGCCGCCAGGGTGCGCATGTTGTGCAGGCGGTCCGCAAGCTTGATGATGACCACGCGGATGTCCTTGGACATGGCGAGGAACATCTTGCGCAGATTGAGGGCCTGCTTCTCGTCCATCGAGGTCACCTTGATGGACGTGAGCTTGGTGACGCCGTCCACCAGCTCGGCCACGGTCTCGCCAAAGAGGTCCGAGATCTGCGTGAGCGTTGCCGGGGTGTCCTCCACCGTGTCATGCAGGAGCGCGGCGCAGATGGTGTCCTCGTCCATGTGGAGGTCCTTGCAGAGGATGAGGGCCACCTCGACGGGGTGGTTGATATAGGGCTCGCCAGAGCGGCGGCGCTGGTCGCGGTGGTAGTCGGCCGCAAAGTGATAGGCGCGGTCAATCTTTGCCCACTCATCATCGTCGAGGTAGGCACGCGCGGCCTCCTCAAGCACGCGGAAGTTGGCAGCGTCGGGAACCGCGGACTTCTTTGCAGGCGCAGGCGCCGAAGCCGCGGGGGTCATGGCCGCGGGAACAGTGGGAGCCTTGGCTCCTTCCGCAGGCGTCGCAGCCAGTGCGTCCTGGGCCTTCTCGGCCATCATGCCGTCGTCGCCCATGGTTCCCTCCTCCTATTCACCCACGCGCACGCCAAAGTCGGGCGCGATGGGCCTGTTTATCGCAGAGAGCAATTCTTCCTCAGTACATGAGAGTACCCATTCACCAAACTCGCCGCACGCCTCGCGCTCGCGAATACCCTCGAGATAGCGGGCAGAACCCTCAAGGTCCACATGACCTGGGTTTGTCGCCATGGTAATAAGCCGCGCGTCGCCAAAGCCCGCAAGCGAGAGCAGACCCAGCTCCGAGAAGACCTGGATGCCGCAGGAGACAGCGCCCTCGGTGAGCGGACGGCCCTTCACCGTTGCCATGGTCGCAAGCTGGGAGTCGTGTACCGTGAAGGACGTCTGCCCCACGCTTGCGGCACCCTTTGAGATGCCGCGCAGCGCCCGGTAGAGCGCGACGAGCTCGTCTCGCATGGGCGCCACCTGGTCGAGGATGCGCTGCGAAGAGACAAGGTCGCGCTGGCCAAAGAGCAGGTGCACGCAGGCGCTATTCCCGTCTCGACCGGCACGCCCGCTCATCTGGTTGAACTCAACGCGCCCCAGCGGCATGTCGTAGAGCACCACGTTGCGCACGTTGGGGATGTTCACGCCCTCGCCAAAGGCGCTGGTCGAGACGATGCAGGAGAGCTCGCCCGTGCGGAAGGCGCGCTCGACGCGGGTACGGTCCGCGCGCGGAAGGCCGGCGTTGTAGAAGGCGACCTTAGGGGCAAGCTCCGGTACCTGATGGCGCAGCAGCCTGGCCAGCGTCACCGAGCGCGCGCGAGAGTTGACGTAGGCGATGCACTTCTCGCCCTGGGCCACAATCGAGACGAGCGCCGCGTCGCGGTCACGCAACCCGCGGCAGTCATCCAGGCGGAGGTTGTCTCGCACGGAGGGGTCCACGATTACGTCCTGGGTGTCAATGCCGCAGAGGTCGCAGACGTCGTGGGCGACCTCTGGCGAGGCCGTGGCCGTGACGGCGAGGACGGTAGGCTCGCCCAGCACTGCACGAACGCGGGGCAGGTCGCGATAGGCGTCGCGCGACCCCGAGCCGGCTGGAGAGCTGTGGTGCGCCTCGTCCACCACAAGGAAGCCCACGCGCCCGGAGCGTGCGAAGTCGTCCACGTGGATGGCAAGATACTCGGGCGTGGTGAGGACAATGTCCGCCTGACCGGATGCAAGGGCTTCGTAGACGCGGGCACGCTCGTTTTCGGGTGTCTCGCCCGTGAGAACCGCCACGCCCACGCCAAGGGGCGCAAGCTCGTCGGCGAGGTGGTGCGCCTGATCTGCCACAAGCGCGCGCAGCGGGTACACAAAAACGCTGGCACGGTGCCGTGCGAGTGCCGTGCGCGCTGCGTGGACATGGAAGACGAGCGACTTTCCGCGCCCTGTGGCCATCACGCAGAGGGCGGAGCGGCCGACCTCAAGGCGTGAGAGGGCCTCCCGCTGCGCGGGAAGGAGCGGGTTCTCGCCGATGAGGGCGTGCACCAGGCTCGCCGTGAGGGGCTCGTAGCTTTGGGGCAAGGCAGCGGGCGCGGACGCCGTATGCCCTTCGGAAGCGCATGCCGCCGCGGAGCAGGCGGCAGCGGCCCCGCCCTCAGCGCCCTCCTCACGTGCAAAGAGCTCGTCCACAAAGCTGGGACCAGAGGGCTTCTCGTCTCCACCGTCGCGGTAAAGGATGTCCTTGACCATGAGCTTGGGCTTTGTGCGTCCCTGCCAGGTCTCATCGACGGCCTCGAAGACAAGATCAACCACGCTGTCCGTGGCGCAGGCGCGCGGGCAGTCTGGCACGCGGAACATGATGGCGGGGACGCAAGAGACGCCATCCGTGGCAAGGAAGCGCAGGTGGGCGCCGTCGGCCCCAACGCGCGAGCGGTTCTTCATGGTGACGCCGCGCACGGCGAAGAGTGGCTTCTTGTTCCCCTGGCCAAAGGGCTGCAGCGCCTCGAGCGAGGCAATCGAGGAGACCGTGAGCTCGGAGAGGCGCACGACCGCCGTGACCTCCCCGCGCGACTCGAACTCCTCGGCAGGCAAGGCGTCGAGCACGGACTCCAGACGATCGCGGAATTCGTCGAGCCGCGACGCTTCGCAGGTCACGCCCACGGCACCGGCGTGGCCGCCAAAGCGCACGAGCAGGTCAGAGCACTGCTCGACGGCACGGAACAGGTCAACCGAGCCAACGGAGCGGCCGGACCCGCGCGCGATGCCGTCCTGGATGGTGAAGAGGATCGTGGGCACGTGGTAACGATTCACGATGCGGCTTGCCACGATGCCTTTGACGCCCTCGTGCCAGCCCTCGCCGCCAACGACAATGACGCGGCCACCGTGCCAGGTGGCGGCAACCTTCGCGAGCGCCTCCTCGGTGAGGGCAGACTCTATCTCGCGTCGCTGGCGGTTGATGTCCTCAAGCTGTCCAGCTAGAACCGGCGCCTGGGCGGGATCGCTCGTCATGAGCAGGTCGATGGCCACGTCGGTGGTACCCATACGACCTGCCGCGTTGAGGCGCGGGATAATCGAGAAGGGCAGCGAGTCCGCCGTGACCTCGGAGATGTCTTGGCCAGCGCAGGCAGCAAGTGCCACCAGGCCGGGACGCGAGGTCCTTCTCAGCCGCTCGATGCCATCGGCCACCAGGGCGCGGTTCTCGGGCGAAAGCTGCATCATGTCCGAGAGGGTGCCTAGGGCAGCGACGTCGGTGTAGGAGCGCCAGATGTCCGGGTTGCCCAGGCGCTTCCCCAGCGCAGCCAAGAGCTTGAGCGCCACGCCCGCACCCGCAAGGTCGCGAGAGGGACCATCTGCCGCAAGTTTGGGGTCCGTCACGGGAACCCCCTGGGGAACGAGATCCGCGGGCTCATGGTGGTCGGTCACAACCACGTCGATGCCCCGCTCGCGGAGCCAGTCAACCTCGTGCTCGGCGGCGATGCCGTTGTCGACGGTCACAATGAGATCGGGCTTGCCATCTTCCAGCACTCGGTCAAGTGCGGCCTTAGTGAGGCCGTAGCCCTCGCCAAAGCGGTGCGGAATGTAGGCACGTGCGCGCCCGCCCAGCTCGCGCAAGCCCAGCGCGAGAATGCAAGTGGAGCTCATGCCATCAACGTCAAAGTCACCAAAGACGGCGATGTCCTCCCCCGCCCTCACAGCGCGCTCGACGCGGTCTACCGCCTCGGCCATGCCGGGAATGACTAGAGGGTCTGCCCAGTCGCGCTCGAGCGAGGGGGTGAGGAACGCGCGGGCATCCTCGACGCTGGTGAAGCCACGGGCAACAAGGACCCGCGCCACCAGCGGCGGCACGTCCAGGGCACGAGCAAGGGACGCCTCGGCGCGCGAATCCGCGTCGAGGACGTCCCAACGTCGACTGTCAAGCAGGCCGGGCACGCTAGCCTTCCTTGGGCTCGTTTTTCTCGGCGCCGGCAGCGGGGGCTGCCACAGCCTTGGCGGCACTGCCGTACTTTGCCTCGAGCTTAGCCCACTTGGGCTCGCGCGTCTTCCAGATGGCCAGAAGCGGGGACGCCACGGCGAAGCTAGAGTAGGTACCCAGAATCTCGCCGACCAGGATGGCGAAGGCGAAGTCCTTGAGCGTGGCACCGCCAATGGCCAGCATGCAGATGACCGGCACGAGCGTCACGATCGTGGTGTTGATGGTACGGACGATGACCTCGTTGATCGAGAAGTTGCAGATCTCGAAGTACGTGTGGTGCACACCGTCGCGAAGCTGCTTGGCGTTCTCGTTCATGCGGTTGAACTCGACCACGGTGTCGTAAAGCGAGTAGCCCATGATGGTGAGTAGTGCGGCAATGACATTGGGCGAGATGTCAATCTGGAACCAGGCGTAGACGCCCAGCGTAATCACGAGGTCGTGGATGAGCGCGACCACGGCCGTGATGGACATCTTGAACTCGTAGCGGAACGAGACGTAGGCAATGATGAGGAGAATAGCCACGCCAAACGCCATGAGCGAGGAGCGCGTGGTGTCGGCGCCCCAGTCGGGACCGATGGTCGTGACAGTGTAGTTGTCACTCGTGAGGCCAAGGGATTCGGCGGCAGCCTGAGCGTGGGCGTTGGCGGTGGTGGGGTCGGTGGTGTCAGAGCGAACGAGGAAGCCCGCCTCGCCCTGCGTGGTGGTGGTCTGGACGGTGGCCGTGCCCTCATCCGTTGCCGCAAGGGCGTCGCGCATCTGCTCGATGGTGATGTCGCCCGTCTGGTAGAAGTCTATCTCGGTGCCGCCCGTGAACTCGATGCCAAAGACCAGGCCGCGCACGGCGAGGCCCACGATGGAGAGAATCACGAGGATGCACGAGAGCGTGAGGAACTGCTTGCGGTGGCCGATGAACGAGATCTCGTGGGAGAAGTGGCTACGCACGAGCCTCACCCCCCTTCGCGGACGAGGCGGGCGTCTTGGCGCCCCTCGCCTTCTGAACCTCCTGGGACCTGCGCTCTGCCTCGGCTATGTCCTGGTCAACGCCCCAGAAGCCAGGGTGCGACGGAATGACGTGGGCAGCGAGGAGCCTGAGCGCGGGTGCCTTGAAGCCGAACATGGTCACGATGTCGCAGGCAACGCCGAGCGCCAGGGTGAGGCCAAAGCCCTTCACGGTGCCCGTGCCCACGAAGAAGAGCGCAAGCGCGGTGACGAGAGTCACGATGTCGGCGTCAAGCGAGGTCATGATGCCGTGGCGCGCGCCCGAGACGGAGGCGTTCTTGACGGTACGGCCCATGCGGATCTCCTCGCGGAAGCGCTCGAGCACCAGGATCGAGGAGTCAGCCGCGGAGCCCGTGGTGAGGACCATGCCTGCGAGTCCCGGCAACGACAGCGAGAACATTCCGTAGTGCGAGAGGATGGCAAGAAGTCCCAGGTAGAGGATAGCGAAGACCACAAGCGAGCCAAGCGTGAGGAGTCCTAGGCCGCGGTAGAAGAAGAACAGGTAGACGATCACGATTGCCACGCCAATGACAAGGGCGAGGATGCCCTGGTTGAGCGAGTCCTGGCCGAGCGTGGGGCCAACCACGCGGCTCTCGGAATAGTTGAGGCTAACTGGCAGCGAACCGGAGTCGAGCACGGTCTTGAGCTCCTGGGCCTGCGCGCTCGTGAAGTTGCCGGTGATGGAGACCTTGCCGCCAGAAATCTCTTCCTGCACGGCAGGCGCGGACTGCACCACGCCGTCAAGCACGATGCAAATCTGGCCGTTGGTGGGAGCAAGCTCCTTGGTCACCTGGTCAAAGATGTCCGCGCCATCGGAGTTGAAGGTGATGTTCACCGCATAGGTGCCCACCGAGGTCGAGGACTGAGCGACTGAGGTCGACTCGATGTAGGACCCGTCAAGGAAGGCGGTGTAAGTGCCCTGCTCAAGCGTCACGTTGGAGGCACCGGCCTCGATCTTTGCAAGGGCATCCGCGTCACCGATGTCGTCAAGACGAACAAACTCGAGGTGGCCGGTCTGACCGATGGTCTGGACTGCGGCGTCTGCATCCGTGGCACCAGGAATCTGAACCAGGATCGAGTTGGTGCCCTGAATCTGCACAGTGGCCTCGGAGGCACCCAGCGTGTTGACGCGCTTCTCGACGATGGTCTTGGCGGTGTTCATCTCGTCTGCGGAGGGCGCAGAGCCATCCTGCTTGGAGGCGGTAAGGATCACCGAGACGCCGCCCTGGATATCAAGGCCGGTGGTGATGCGCTCGCCAAGTGGCGTGAAGCAGAACGCGCACGCCACGCAGAGAATAGCCGTCACCACGATCGTGGAGACATAGCGACGCACGGTTGGGTTCATGCGGCGGCGCTTGGAGCGGCCGGGGCGAGCGGAGCGCCCGCCCTTCGAGCTACGCGATTTCGACTCGGTAGCGTTCCACCGGTCGAGGCCCGTCTTGGGGGCCTCGCGGTCTTGCTTGTGGGCCATGTGCAAACCTTCCGTTTTTGGCAAACATGCCGACCGAGCGTTAGAGACGCACGGCTCCGGTTTTTTCCGAAGCCATTATAGGGTTTGCTCCGCAACGTCGCTGAGTGGGCCTTTGTCCCGCACCCTGCGCGCCCGCCCGTTGTTACCGGCCCGTCTTGGCACCAAATCATTTCCGCAGGTAAGGATTGACGGAAGCCACGGACCGGTAATACCGCGCGCTTCGCTGTCGCCGCTGTTACCGGCCCGTTGGGAGGTCGCCGCTGCTACCTGGGAGAATGCTCGGGGATCACGACGGCTCGGTAATAAGGCCCGATTGCCCGGAATCGACATGCAGCACTCCCTCCTCGAACCCGCCGCCCTACGGGAGCGGGTGCGTTGCGGAGTCGCGACAGAATTTAGCTGCGCTTCTGCGCGAGCTTGGGGGCAATGTTCTCAATATCCGCTAAAGAACGAAATTGGCGTGGAGCAAGGAGGCTACCAGTCCTTCGCGGCGGGCGAGTCCATCCACCGCGAGACAAACTCCCCGTACGTACCTGCGATGATCGACTCGCGCGCGCGGCGCATGAGGTCGAGAAGGAAGTACAGGTTGTGCATCGACAGCAGGATGGAGCCGGCCATCTCTTTCTGGCGCACCAGGTGGTGAAGGTAGGCACGCGTGTATCCGCCCTGGCAAACGGGGCAGGTGCACGCGGGGTCGAGCGGTCCGGCGTCGTGCGCGAAGCGCGCGTGGCGCAGGTTGAGCTTGCCCTCGCTCGAGAAGGCCGTGCCCATGCGAGCCGTGCGCGTGGGAAGCACGCAGTCGAACATATCGATGCCGTACGACACGCCGCGCACGAGCGTGGTGGGGTTGCCCACACCCATGAGGTAGCGGGGCTTCTCGCGCGGCATGCACTGCGAAGCCAATGGCGCCAGGCTCTCGAACATGGTCTCGTGGTCCTCGCCAACCGAGTACCCGCCAATGCCAAAGCCCGGGAAGTCGCCCACGTCGAGAAGGTGCTGCAGCGAGCGCCTGCGCAGCGTGAGGTCCATCCCGCCTTGAACGATGCCAAAGAGCGCCTGGTCGGTACGGGTATGCGCCTTCCAGCAGCGCTCCGCCCACATGGCGGAGAGGTCAACTGCGCGCTCGACCTTCGAACGCGGGGCCGGGTAGCCCACGCACTGGTCGAGCTGCATCACGATGTCGGCGCCCAGCTTCTGGGCAATGTCCATGTTCTCCTCGGGCGTCCAGGTGAACCAGCGGCCGTCGTAGTCGACCGCGCGAAAGCGCACGCCGTCGGCGGAGAGCTTGCAGAATTCCTCGTGGCTAAAGACCTGGAAGCCACCGGAGTCTGTGAGGATGGGGCCGTCCCAGCGGGTGAAGCCATGCAGGCCACCCATCTCGGCAACAAGGTCTGCGCCGGGACGCATGGCCAGGTGGTAGGTGTTGGCAAGGACAATCTTGGCGCCAAGCTCCTTGAGCTGCGGCACCAGGACCCCCTTCACCGTGCCCTTGGTACCCACGGGCATAAAGATGGGCGTGGGCACGTCGCCGTGCGGGGTGTGCAGGACACCCGCCCTCGCGTGCGTGGCAGGATCCTCGGCGACAATGTCGTATGTGAACCACTCAGGCTCCATCACGTGCTCCTCTTGCGTCATGAAAACGGCCCGGGAGACCCGGGCCGTCAGCTTGCACATGTACTTGCGCAGCCTACTCGCCGAAGCCGGAGTCGACGAGGGCGACGAGGGCGTCGAGAGCCTCCTGCTCGTCGGGACCATCGCACGCGATCTCGATCTTGGTGCCGGTGCCAAGGCCAGCCGCCAGGATCATCATGATGGACTTGGCGTTGACGGGCGCGGTGTCCTTGTCGACGTTCTTGATGGTGACGTTGGACTGGTACTTCTTGGCCTCGGTCACGAAGACGGACGCGGGACGGGCATGAAGGCCGGTGGCGTTGATGATCGTAGTCTGCTTGGAAACCATGATAGAACTCCCCTTCTAGACTCCCTGACTAGGCTCGGGGAGCAATTCCCCGAATCGCTTATATCGTACCAAACGCTCGTATAGTTTACACACATCATGGACAGCTGACGGACAAACTCTTCTCAAGCAACTCGATTAGCACCATATACGGACGCTTGCGGCAAAATGGAAGGGTGCACGCGGATGCAAAAGCCGCTGCGTCGTTGCAACTACAACATTTAGCTTCGCGCCCACGTGGCGCGCTTTCGAGAGGAGCCTCCATGGCTTGGGGCAAGGGCAATAAGGGCGAGAAGGGCGCTTCCGAGAAGGGCGCCACGAACGCACAGGGTAAGGCCGCGGGGGCCAGGGGCAACGCCGCCACTCCCAAGGACGACGGCAAAGGCGCGAAGGACGGTGCCGCCCAGGTCGCGTCCAAAGCCGCGGGCGCAGCCGCAGGAGCCGCCAGCGCGGCCGCAGGTGCAGCAGCAGGGGCCGCCCGTGGGGCAGGCAAGGGCATAGCAGCCGGCTTCACCGCCCTGCGCGACGTGCGTGACGCGTCGCGCCAGTACTCCTCCGCAAAGTCGCAGATGGAGTCCACCGAGAAGGCACTTGCCGCACAGCGCTCGGCGCTCGAGCACCGCGAGAGCATCGAGGGCGGCTACGACGACATCATGACGGCGCAAAGCGCGGCACTCGCTGACGCCCAGAAGCGCGCGGCCGACGCCGTGCAGTACGCCGCGCGCCTCACCCACGAGCTCCAGGACCTCGAGGCCCGTCTCACCAAGATGCGCTCCGATGACGAGCAGGCACTGCGTCCCTACAAGCAGCTTGCCGAGTCCTCCAAGGGCCGCGCGGACGATGCAACGCGCACCGTCGCCGAGGCCAGGCGCGCCGTGCGCACGGCAGAGGGCCAGGTAAAGGATGCCACGGACCGCCGCGAACAGGCGATTTCCTCAGCAAACCGTGCGCTCGACAACTCAAAGGCGCGCCAGCGCAAGGTCCAAGGCGAACTTGACAAGCTGCTCGCCGACCCTTCTGCCAAGCGAGACGCAATCGCACAGGTTCGCCAGGAGCTCGCTGCCGAGACCGCGCACGTGAGCGCGGCCGAGACGGCCGTGACCAGGGCCACTGCAGACGCGCAATCCTCCGTCGACAACGCCCAGACGCACCTCTGGACCCAGAAGCAGTCGCTCGAGACCGCCCAGCGCGAGTCAGACGCGATGCAGGCCGAGGCCAAGGAGCGTCGCGGCGAGTACGACCGCCTCCGCTCAGAAGCAGAGGCGCGCCAGAAGAAGCTCTCGGACAAGATCGACCGCCACAAGGCAGAGATCGAGCGCTCAAACCGCCTGCGCGACAACGCCAGGACGGACGCAAGCAAGGCGAACGACCTTCTCAGCGAGGCGAAGAGCATCCACGACACGCCGCAGGCAACGGAGCAGCTGCGCCGTTCGATTGCCGAGCGCGAGCAGACGCTCGAGTCACAGCGCGCACAGGTGGAGGAGCTGGGACGCGCGGAGAAGGAGCTGCGTCGGCGCACGCGTGCCACGCGCATCGCCGTGCTGGTGATTCTCGTTGTCTTGGTGGCAGTGGTGGTGGTTCTCGTCGGCTCTATGCTACTTGGACAGGGCGGCGACGCCGCAGGCACGGCCGCCTCGACAAGCGTGACCACTACGGGCACGGTATCTGCAGGCGCGTAGCCGCTGTGGCGGCCCCGTCATGGGGTCGCCACCGGGCGTTTGTTAGCGCTACCTGATGAGCATAGCGTCGCCAAACGAGAGGAAACGGTACCTCTCGTCAATGGCTGCCTGGTAGGCGGCCATGATCTGCTCGCGCGTGGCAAGCGCCGAGACAAGCATCATGAGCGTCGAGCGGGGCACGTGGAAGTTGGTGATGAGTGCGTCCACCACGTGGTAGGTGGAACCCGGCATGAGGTAGAGGTTGGTGGTGGCGTCGCGGCGCTCGACGATGTCGCCACGACCCGTAACTGCCGCGGAATCAGGCGCGCCCTCGAAGCGACGGGCAGTGACTGCCGGCGTGGACGCAGGCGCCTCCGGGTCCCAGGCGCTCTCGAGTGAGCGAACCGCGGTGGTGCCCACGGCGACCACGCGATGCCCCGCCGCCTTGGTGGCATGCACGGCGTCGACCACGTCCTGGGGCACGTGGTAGCGCTCCGTGTGCATCACGTGCTTGGTGGGGTCGTCCTCGGTGACCAGGCGGAAAGTGTCGATGCCCACCTCGAGCTCGACCGTTTTCCAGCCAACGCCCTTGTCCTCGATCCGCTTGATGAGCTCCGGCGTGAAGTGCAGCCCCGCCGTGGGTGCCGCCGCAGAGTGCTCCTCGTGCATGGCGTAGACCGTCTGGTACTTCTCGGGGTCGCCCTCGTACTTGGTGATGTAGGGCGGAAGCGGCACATGCCCTGCCTCGTGGATGGCGGCATCGAGCGTGCGGCCACCCTGCGGCTCGAAGCGCACCAACCGGCCGCCGCGGTTGTCCTCGAGAAAGTCAACTATCTCGCCTGTGAGCACGACCTCGGCAGAGAGGGGCGCGTGCAGGCCGCCCGCGCGGTACTCGATGACGGTGCCAGGCTGGCGGAGGCGCTTCCCGGGGTTCACGAGGCACTCCCACACATGGCCCAGGGGGTCGAGATCCTCTCGGCGCTTGAGCAGGAGCGTCTCGGCCACGCCGCCGGTTCCACGCTTGTGGCCCACGAGGCGCGCCGGCATGACGCGCGTCTTGTTGGCAACGAGAAGGTCGCCGGGGTCGAGGTAGTCAATCACGTCGGTGAAGTGGCGGTGCTCGAGCGAGCCGTCCTCACGGTTGAGCACGAGAAGGCGGCAGGAGTCGCGCGGCTCCGCGGGTGCCTGTGCGATGAGCTCGTCTGGGAGCGGGTAGTCAAAGTCGTCGGTGCGCATATGTGTGGTTCTCCTCGTGCCCTAGGGCTGATGTGGTGAGGTGAGGTGCGGCGCGTTGTGCGCCGGCCGCCCATTCTAGCGCGTGGCGGCAAGAAGCGACGGCGAGGCTAGCGCGCAACGGCAGCGCTAGCCGCAGCGTGTGCGGCCTCGCGCTCGGCCTTGCGACGGTCGCGGGCCTCGTGACGCTCTACGGCGGCCTCGGCGGCCGAGAAGCGGCAGCCGCAGTAGTTCTGCCGATACATGCCCAGGTCACGTGAGGTGCGGGTGGCCTCGGGGTAGTAGGGGCGAAAGTCGCGCCACACCGGCGTGAGGCCATAGGCGGCAGCGGTCTTGGCCAGCACGTCGCCGCAGGTTTCGAAGAGCTGGTACGGCGAGACCGCAAGCGTGGTGGAGATGTAAGTAAAGCCCAGTTCGCGGGCCGCGCGACACGCCTCTGCCAGGCGCAGGGCGTAGCAGGCGCAGCAGCGGGCTGCGCGGTCGAAGCCGTGCGGGGCAACGCCCGCCTCCCATGCAGCGCGGTTGTCTCCGGCAACAATCACGTTGACGTGCGCGACGTCCGCCGCCCACGCGCGCAGCGTGGCAAGGCGACGGTCGTGCTCCTCCTTGGGCTGGATGTTTGGGTTGGTCCAGCAGATGGTTGGCTCAAAGCCCTCGCGGCGCAGGAGCTCCACGGGCTCTATCGAGCAGGGGCCGCAGCAGGCGTGCAGCAAGAGCGGCGTACGGACGCTCGAGCCCAACCAGCTGCCGTTCTTGTCATCCCCATGAAATTGCATCGGCACCGCTCCCCACAATCTTTCCCCCAGAAGGCCATATGCTGCCCTTCTCGTCCTCTACCAGCATATTGTCTGCCGAAGAATGAGCAAGGACGCGACGCACGTTCATTCCGTCACATTTCCTGTACCACTCCTCTGCCGCCTCGGGCGAAAGCCCACCGCGGGACTTTCGCGCGACCAGCCGACGATGAAGGAGGTCAGGGTCGGCAACCAGGAGATACGACAGGTCTGCCAGGCTGCGCGTCTCGTCCCACGGAGTCTCGTTCGAGAGGAGCCAGTTCCCCTCAACGAGGACCAGGCGCGCGGTGGCCGGAACCGCGATCGCATCGTCGACGACGTCGTGGATGTTGCGGTCATAGCGCGGCCACAAAACGGCCGTGCCCGAGCAGAGCTCTCTGCACTTCTCGGCAAAGAGGGCGTGGTCGAAGGTCTCCAGCGTACCCTTGACCTCGCGCATGGGCACCTGTCGCCCCTCTACGCAAACGATGCCCTTTGCAATCACATCGGCGTGGTAGTGAAAGCCGTCGAGCGGCAGCGCCACCAGCGGTTCGCATGATTCGTCCTCGCAAGAGAGCTTCGCGAGAAGGCTCGCAAGGGTAGACTTTCCGGCACCCGGAGGGGCGGCAAGAAAGATGACCATGCGGCGGCCAAGCTCACGCTGGCGCGAAGTCCATTTGGCAAGAAGGTCGTGGCAGAGGCGAATGGTCTGCTCCGAGAAGGGGACCCGGCAGGGCACCCCGTCGACGACAAGGTCGACCACGTTTCTCTGGGGTTCTCCCATCACTGAGCGCCCTCCCCCAGCGGCACCTCGCGCATCACGACCTCGCCGCGCGCGTCATGCCCGAGGACGAACGCGCTCGTGAATCCGCATGACGCTGCAAAGCGCGCGCCATCGTCCAGCCCGCCGCAGAGCGCATCCGAGCTGTGGGCGTCGGAGTTCACAAGGATTTGACCGCCCATCTCGTGCAGTGCGCTGAGGAGCTCGCGACGCGGATAGGGCTGGCTGCGAATGCCGCGCGCGAAGGCACCGCAGTTGACCTCGAAGGGCACGCCCTCCCCCACCAGGTACTCCATGGCCTCGAGCGCCGGGTCAAGATATTCCTTGGACGTCTCGTCGAAGAACCGCCCGCCCTCGTTAAACTTGCTCACTAGATCGAAGTGGCCAACGAAGGTGCATTCCGTACGGTCGTGCGTCGTGGCCTCCAGCTCGTAGTAGGCACGGACAAGCGCCATCCAGTTGCCACCAAACGCCTCGAGGCACAGGGTCTCGAGCTTCTCGACAGACCAGTCCACCGACGTTTCACACGGCACGTCGACATCAAGAAAGTGCGTCGAGCCAATCCGGTACTCCGCGCCGGGGCAGCACGCGGGATCGTAGAGCGTGTCCAACTCCACGCCCATGAGGATGTCCATGCGTCCGCGGTACTCGTCCTTGAGCTGGCGTATTGCTGTCGCATAAGCGTCCCAGTCCATATGGACGTCCTGATCCATGTGACCCGAGAAGCCAAGGGCGAGAAGCCCCTTGTCAAAGCCCGCCTTGGCCATCTCCTGCGGCGTGTTCTTGCCGTCGCAGAGCGTCGTGTGCGTGTGGAAGTTTGCTCGTATCATCCCGGTCCCAGCGTTCCGCCAAAAAGTTTGCCCCGCATACGATAGTGCAGCCAGGGCAAGCTTGAGGCGAGAAGCACGCAAAGAGAACGTAAGGTGATGGCGCCACGATCCTCCGCAGCGCTGGCCACGACCTTCTTCTCGTCCAAGCATTTTTCGATTGGTTAGAGGGGGCTAAACAATCGAAATTTGCAAGATGCCAAGGTACCTGCATTATTAGATTGGTTAGAGCACCCCAACCGATCGGAATTTGCAGCTATGCGCCGTCACCATCACCGTCATTGGCGAGAAGCTCCACGCCCGTATCCGTATCGCGCACGTGCGTGCATCCCGGCGTGCGAGCAATGCGCACAACCATGGCCAGGTCTCCGGCACACCCCGAGAGGTGCGTCCACGCAAGCGCCCAGGCAAGCGCCGGCCCGGCGACCAACACGCCTACCAGGACCAACGCCCCCGTGACAAGCACCGACGGCGCCAGCAGCACCGCCACAAAGCGACCGCGCGTGAGCGGATTGCCCTCGGCGCGGGTGTAGAGCATCCCCGTCTCGTAGCCAAAGCGAATGCACACGCGGCCGCGTCCCAGCAGCAGAAACGCTGCCGCGTGGACAAGCTCGTGCACGGGCAGCGCTGCAACCGTCGCCGCCACATAGACGGCCATCCACGCGCCAACGCCCATGCCCCACCCGTGCGTCACCACAAGATAGATTTCGCCCAGAAGGCCCACGACGAGAATTGCTGCCGAGAGGGTCACCACATGGCAGGTAAGCGGCGTGTCGCCCAGGATGTCGAGATGCGCAACGCTCCTCACGACGCGTCTCCTTCTACGCTGCGCCGCCGCGAGGCTTGCCATGCGTGCAGCAGCACCACCGCCACGGCGAACGACGCCATGTACGGTACGAGGTAGCCGGGGTTGCCAAAGGCGCGCTCCCACCACTCGAGCGGTGAACCCACGGCGGGGCTTGTCACAAAACCAAAGTTGGTACCAAACACTCCGTTGAACCACCTAAAGAATACCAGGTAGAGCACGGAGCCCGTCAGCGAAATCCACGCGTCGCGCCATCTTGGGGCCATATGCGGGTCGTCGAGCGCCATGAGCGAGACCGAGAAGATGAAGGCATGCTCCATGAAGCCGCTGATGCATGGTAGCGTGTATGGCGGGCAGTACGTCCAGCCAGGGAAGAGCATGGCGCAGAGACCACCGGTGAGGCCAAAGCAGAGCAGAAGCTCGCGAGTCACGCGTGACGGGGCGAGCGCATGCCACAGGCAGATGTACTCGGCAATGTTGCACAGGTGGAGCGGCCACCAGTTGGGCGAGAAGGTCCCCGTCTGCACCTTGAGCACGTCTCCCCACAGCAGAAGCGCGTTGGGGACGATGGCGGCAGCGAGGACAAGCCAGCGCCTGCCGCCGTGCCAGGAGTTGTCTGCGGGAAGGCTCCGATAGCCATGGACGAGAAGCGCGATGACCGCCGCGCAGATAGCAAGCCAGAGCAGGTGCCAGGGTCCAAACATGGCAAAGCCCTGACCGCCCCACAGCAGCGGCTCCGCGACTATGACTTTCTCGATGCTCATATCCCCTCCTCTGCTCTCTCGACCCTGGTCCCTCTCGCCGCACTCGGTCGCACTCTTTAACGTACCCGCCAGACCACCCGCGCGTACGCGCGTTGTGGGATAATCACGTGGCCCATGGCGTGCGCGCCACGTCAGCGGGCGTCACCTGCACCACCACGACCAAGAGGGAGCACGTCCCACATGGCAGACAATTCCCAGAACGCCCCGGAGCAAGACCGTCCGAGCTTCCCCGCCCGCGCAGTCATCACCGGGGGCATGCCGTACGGCAACAAGAACCTGCACTTTGGCCACATCGGCGGCGTCTTTGTGCCCGCGGACTTCTTCGCGCGCTTCCTGCGCGACCGCATTGGCAGCAAGAACGTGATCTTTGTCTCGGGCACGGACTGCTACGGCTCGCCCATCATGGAGGGCTACCGCAAGAAGGTGGAGCAGGAGGGCTACCAGGGCACCATCACCGACTACGTCCAGGCCAACCATGACGCCCAGAAGGCGGCGCTTGACGCCTATGGCATCTCGCTCGACCTCTTCGCGGGCTCCGGCCTCGAGCCGGCGCGCGACTTCCACGCCCGTCTCACCGCCGAGGTCCTGCGCCGCCTCCACGAGCGTGGGTACCTGCACAAGATGAGCACCCGCCAGTTCTACGACGTCGAGGCCGGCCAGTTCCTGAACGGGCGCCAGGTCATTGGTCGCTGCCCCGTGCGCGGCTGCAAGTCCGAGAAGGCCTACGCCGACGAGTGCGACCTGGGCCACCAGTTTGACCCCGAGGAGCTCATCAATCCCGTCTCGGCGCTCACCGGCACCACGCCCGAGCTGCGCCCCGTTGACAACTGGTACTTCGACCTGCCCGCCTTTGAGTCGCAGCTCAAGCAGCTCATGGACGAGTGGGACGTTGACCCGCAGGTGAGGCCCATCGTTACCAAGACGGTGCGCGAGTCTCTCGTGCCGCCCGTGGTCTACATCCAGGACAAGTTCCGCGAGAGCTTCAATGCGGTTGAGGACAAGCTCCCCGCCCACCAGCTCCACGAGGCCGAGAAGGGCCAGCAGTCCTTCTCGGTTGAGTTTGCTAACTGGCGCGACCGTGACGACGCTCGCGCCATTCTGGAGGCGGCAGGCGTGCGCTTCCGCACGGGCAAGACGCTTCTGCCCTTCCGCATCACCGGCAACATCGAGTGGGGCGTGCCCGCACCGGAGCTCGAGGATACGAGCGGCCTCACCGTGTGGTGCTGGCCCGAGAGCCTCTGGGCGCCCATCAGCTTCACGCAGACCGCCCTTGCGCTCGACGAGAAGGCCGGCGGCACGCGCTTCTCGTCCGACGACTGGCGCGACTGGTGGTGCGCGGACGACGCCAAGGTCTACCAGTTCATTGGCCAGGACAACATCTACTTCTACTGCGTGGCACAGCCCGCGCTGTGGGACGCACTCGACTGGGGCCTCTTCCAGGACACGCCCGTGGCCAACTACCACATCCTGTTCATGAACAAGAAGGCCTCCAGCTCGGGCAAGATACGCCCGCCCATGGCAGCCGAGCTTCTCGACCACTACACTGCCGAGCAGCTGCGTTGCCACTGGCTGAGCCTGGGCCTGGACCAGAAGGCGGTGAGCTTCTCGCCCAAGCCCTACGACACCTCCGTGAGCCACAAGGATAAGGCCACCGGCGAGGACGTCCTGGTGAAGGACGATCCGCGCGTGGTTGACCCAGCACTCAAGGAGAGCGCCTTCCTCACCAACATCTTCAACCGCCTAGCCAGGAGCTGCATCTACGGCGCGCAGAACGTCTGCGCGGGGCACCTGCCTGCGGTTGAGGCGGATCCCGACGTACTGGACGCCTGCCGAGAGGCGACGCTTGCCTACGAGCGCTGCGCCCACGCATTCGACGCCCACGGTGCGCTTGCCGTGGCCGAGGACTTCTGCCGCGACGCCAACCGCCGCTGGGGCGACGAGTCCAAGGCCGCCAAGGGCGACGACGCAGCCTACGAGCACGCGCTGGCAAATGCCTTTGCCGCGCTGCGCACGGTGACGCTGCTCATGCATCCTGCGGTACCCGCCGGCTGCGAGAAGATCTGCGAGCACCTGGGCTTTGCGGCCGATGACTTCTTCTCCTGGGAGCATGCGTTCGAGACCCCCGGCGAGCTGGCGCAGACGCTTGGCGAAAGCCCCGCCGAGCACGCGCTGCCCGAGCTACCGCCGCGCTTCGACTTCTTCGAGAAGCACCCGAGCCAGAAATAGGACGAGAAAAAAGAGGGGCGCCGCCGGGGCGCCCCTCTTCTACGCAATTATCCGGAGCAATGCTTGCATCGACTTCTATACCGCCACTCGATTAAAACAACAGAATTGAAGAATAACTACGAGACACCTTAGAATGCGTACTTGATGTTATTCCGATACTTCTCGTAGAGCGTACGATTGAGCTCATCGCCGCCATCGATATTCGCGCTACAGAAAACTGGTGGCGTCTTCACCCCCCCGTCGACAAGGCGCTGAACGAGTTCAGCAATCATTGCATTCAAAATCGCGGCGCCCACAACGGTCGATGTCGGACCAACTTTTTGTTGCAGCCCATTAATTGGAACTGCCGCGTCTCCGATATCGCCGTGGTTATCAACCACAACGTCAGCAAGCTCAAAGAGTCGTTTGCCAGAGGGGTGACGCGAAGAGACCGTCTTGGAGTAGGAAAGGTTGGTCAAGGCGATGACACTTGCCCCTGCATCTTTTGCAGCCTGGGCAACCTCGATAGTGACGGGATTACGCCCTGATACCGAATGCGCGATAAGCACATCACCAATCTGAAAGTCTGCACGGTGCTTGGCTAGTGCGGTTCCATACCCAACAAGACGCTCCATATCACTAGTTAGGGTAATCGGACTTGCTTCGACCGATACCTCCTTGCCGAAGATGGGATTTATCAGCATCAAGCCGCCGGCACGGTAAAACATCTCTTGGCTAAGGATTCCCGCATGGGATGCGCCGAAGATGTATATCGAGCCATGGTCCATCACACATTTCTCTAACAGGTCAACTCCGGCACACATGTTTGCTGCCTCGCTAAATCTGACCTTTTGTAGAATTGCTTCGACGCAATCGAAGTACTCAAACTCCATCGTTGTCTCTCCCATGAGAATTCATCTCTAAGCAATGAGTCGAGCAATGGAGCCGCAAACAATACCCCAGAGGTCAAAGTCCTGGCCACCATAAACCAGCATCCATTGCTGAATCGTGTTGTTGAAGAAGTAGGCTCCAAAACCAACCAGGAAGACGGCAAGGACCCCCGCAACGGCAGACCCGATGACTGCACCACGAACACCGCCAGTGCTGTTTCCAATGATTGCGGCAGTACCAATTTCAAAGAAGCACGTAGAAATGAGCGGGATGACCACTGTGGGGAACATTCCATTCGTAAGAAGAATGGTAATTACACTCGTCACCATTGCAACAAGGAAGCCAATGGTCAGCGCATTGGGTGCATATGGGAAAACGACAGGACAATCGAGAGCTGGAATAGCGTCGGGGACGACCTTGTCGGCAATTCCCTTGAATGCAGGAACAATTTCCGCAATGAGCATGCGCACGCCCTGGAGCATGACGGTGATGCCCACACCAAACATAATCGAATGCTGGAATATATACACAAAAGCATCAGTGGTCGTGCCGGCATATCCCCAGACAGTTGCGGGATCCATTCCGTTAGACAGAAGCAGGAAATACATGATGAGGTAGGTGACGGCAATTGCAATGGAGCCAGTGATTGAAATCTCACGCAGGAAGCTCAACGACTTGGGAACGTTAAGGTCCTCAGTCGAGTGAGATTTATCTCCAAACGCTTTTCCGAGGAGCCCCGAAATCACCGAAAGGCATGTCGTAGGGTGGCCAATCGTGAAGTCATCGCTTCCAGTTACACCCTTCACAAATGGACGCATAAGGTTTGGCGAGACAACCATATACAGAGCAGTAAAAACAGTCGCAAGTACAATGAGCTTCACACCGGAAAGGCCCGCATCAACACCGGCAGCTATGAAGACGAAGGGGAACCAATACAGCATGTGACCAGTGAGGAACACGCTCTTCCACTTTGTGAAACGCGCAACAAGCAGGTTAATCGCAAAGGCAAGTATCATGACGATACCGATTTGCGTGCCATATTCAGCGCTGATATCCACCGTTGTCGAAGGAACAGCCTGAGGCATAATCGCATTGAATGCAGCAGAAATGCCATCGATTGACTTTCCGGTGATGATCCCCGTTCCTGTTGTCAGAATGAAAAAACCAATAGCGGTCATCGCCGTCCCGCGAACAATCTCGCCAAAAGGCTTTTTCTGCAAAATCAAGCCAATCATTGCAATGAGAGCAATGAAGATTGCACCCTGTCCAAAGATGTCGTTAACGATGAAACTGAGTACAGCCATTACTACTCACCTTTCCTCTCAAAACCATCAATAAACTTCAGAAACTTCTCTTCAACCTCCTGCTTATCCATCAGGCGATTGATGGCAACAACAGGCACTTTCGCGTGCTGCCGGACTCGATCGGAAAGGTCAACTGAGCAGAAAATGACATCGCACGTATTTGCAGAGCACGTGGAAACGTCGCCGCAAAACGCTTCAATCTCAACCCCGTGTTTTTTTGCAATTTCCTCTATGCTCATCCGCAGCATGAGAGAAGAGCCACACCCAAAACCACACACTGTTTGAATCTTAGGAACACGTTTCACGTTCTGCCTCCTTCCGGGGCAATGGCCCCTAGATGTATTCCAACTCCCTACTCATTGAGCAGGGCAGAGAGTTCATCACGGGTCTTGCACTCTCGAATGCGCCTCACAAGATGGGCGTCGTCGAGAAACTTGTATGCGATGTGCTGCAGCCTCTCGAGATGAGATGCTTTGTCCTTGCATGCAAGGCACATCACCACGTACACCGGGTCATTATCGGAATTGAAGAAAATGGGAGAATCAAAGACAGCGACTGAGATATCTGTGCGCAATACCTCAGGAGATGGGGCAGCGTGAGCAAGCGCAAATCCTGGCATTAATACAATATAGGGACCGAGTTCTTTGACGCTATTGATCATGGAATCAATGTATCCGCCAAGAATCGCCCCCGACCCAACGAGAGGCTCCGACGCTTGCCTAATAGCGTCTTTCCAATTGTTCGCTTTGAGGCCAATCCGAATATTGTCAATTCCGATACTCACGGGAGATTGCGATTGCATCAATAGCTCCTCTTATTCAGTCTCTTCATTGCTATTAGTCATGCATTAGCGCAATGGTCTTGGTGCTGATATCTGACCTCGCGAGACTCTCCAGATTTCTCGAGGCCCCAAATATCGAGGCAAGGGCCAGCAAATCGCTCTTGTCTTGGTGCTTTATTCCAAGAACAACAATCACGCGGACATTTTTTGCGTTCTCGCTCCCGAATTTTATTGGCGAGCGGGATACAAGAATTGCCGCGCAGTCATCTGAGATGCCGTCATTAACACCGGCATGTACATATGCGGTACCGGGGGTAAGCACCATATATGTGCCGAGTTCGCATACAGCGTGAATCATTGTTTCGACATAGCGAGACTCCATTAGTCCACGCTGGACTAATGGCATAGCTGCCAACCGAATTGCACTCTGCCAAGATTCACATGCGTCTATTACTTGAATATCATCATCGAAGACGTAGTCCGTCACACGATGAAACGTTTTCTCATGTTTCTGCTCAGCGTAGTGTTTGACAAACTGAGAACTCATTTTGGTGTAGGGAAGTTGGTTAACGTACCCCTTCACTCTATCGATATCGACTTGCGTAAGCATTGGATTTACGCGTAATACCGGCGCCACCGACGTCGAGAACTCGCAGGTGGCAATTATCAAATCGACATCATTTCGCCTCAGGTATTCTTCTGCCTCTCCAAGAGATTTTGGGCCAACAAGCCGGCATCCGAATAGCAGTCTTTCCAAACGTGACTTCAGCAACACGCTAGTTGCAAGGCCGAAAGAGCAGACAAAGAGGATGGTTGGGACAAGATCCTCTCCTCCGCTTGCCTCAAAAATGGACGTAAGATACATCGCTATGTATGCTATTTCGCTTGGAGGAAAGTCAACGCCACATTCTTCAAGAGTGCTTGATGTGAACTCAAGAATGAGTGGAGAGGTGAGGCGAAGATAGGACTCCATATTCTCATCATGCAACTGAATATTGTTATGCTTTCGATAGAGCGCCGCTCGAATATGTTCCGTAAGCATCGAGATGACATCTTTGACTGCGACGCCATCAATTTGCTGATACTTACCGAGCGCGTCAACCAGTTGTCTCGAGAGCTTCTCCGCCTCTCCGTTCATGGCGTCAGCCTCTGTGCGTTCTCTTTGGGATGGAAACGGACCTATTCTCTGCGAGAGAATTAAGGTTGCCAGATAGGTTCTCTCGTCCCGCTGGGAAACGTACTGCTCGAGCATAATACGGAGCGAATCTAGCGTCTCTGCGTTTGACGATAGTTCAAATTCGTAGCTTGCCGACTGAATGGTGTGCCGGCGCTGGATGCGGCACAAAATATAGCAAACAAGAGTTTCGATATAGTCCTCATTGAGAAACCCCATGCCTAAGATGGCTTTCGCATGCTGGACAATTTCCTTTGCGAAGGGCATGCACAAACACATATCCTCATCGTGAGCGACCAAATCACTAATGCAGTCCGGACACGGGTTATCAGCGAGAAGCTGAACAAATGCATGGCGAATGTTTAATTCGTCTGCTTCTAAAGCCAGGCCTTTTCCTTGGCAGCGAACTACCGAAATGCACTCATTCTTGAGCACCGCTTCCACTTCGGAGAAATCACGGATTGCAGTTTGCCTACTCACTCCACAATCATTTGCAAGAAGCTGAAACGTCGCTGAATCACGAAGCAGAAGAGATGCAGTCATTACTGACAGTCTCTCTTCAGGATCAAGGATTCGTCGGCCATACGTTTCAAGCGTCCGGAGAAGCGACTGCATGCTGCTTGGAGTGCCAACCAGTACGATTCCCTTACCGCGCTTACGCTCGAGGGTCACGTTATGAATATGAGCGAACTGCTCAAGCTGAGACAAGTCATTTCTCACTGAACGGACACTCACATGGAAGCGGTATGCAACGTCACCAATGAGCACCGGTTCATCTTGCCGACAAAGCCATTTGAGTTCGCTAACCTGTCGATTCGTCAAGTCGAACAAAATTCATCACCCCGCTTCCTGATTAGAATGTACGTGCCATTCAATATGGCAACAATGACCAATCGGAGCAGAGGAAATGGCAAAGATGAGCTTTATAGATGATATTTAGGGTCTAACCTGCATAAAGACCAAGTTTTCCGTTCATTCAAATGATCTCTTGGTTAGACAATTAAACTAAGCGGCAATCCAAAGGAAATAATGTTGCATCCGTCGAGAACACGTGGGAATAAGACTTCGTCTTTTTTCGAGTGGTGCCAACAAGTGCAGAAGAGAGGGATTTTGACAACATTGTTGTCAAAATATGGCTCACCCGAGACAGGAACTCTTGAACAAGATCAGAACTGTCACCAAAGGTACTGTGAGCCAGAAGTAAGACGAGAAAAGAGGGGCGCCGCCGAGGCGCCCCTCTTCTTGAATGAGACAAAGGGACTGTCCCTTTGTCTCATCTTTGTCTCATCGCAGGTTGTTGTCGCGGTCGTAGCGCTTGGTGTCCCAGTACACACGCGTGGCGCGCTGGCACTTCTCGGGAAGCTCGACATCCTTGAGCGCCCACTCGCAGAACTCGTCGAAACCAACACGGTCGACGATGTAGCCAATATGCTCCTTGCCCTCGGGCGCGTTGGGGTCGATGTACTCCTCGATGAAGGCATAGGTGTTCTTTACGATCTTCACGATGGAGTCCTCGTCCACCCAGCGCAGCCAGTCCTGCGCCAGTCGCGGGTTCTGCTTGCCCGTTCGGCCCGTGATCTTGACGCGGAAGTAGTGCTCGGGGCTGCGCGTCCAGGCACGCGTGGGGCAGTAGACCACGCACACGCCACAGCCAATGCAACGGTCCTCGTCGCGCACGACCTTGCCCTTCTCCAGCCTGAGCGCGCTCACCGAGCGGCGCTGACACCAGTCCACGCACTGGCCGCAGCCAATGCAGCGGTTGGGGTCGTACTGGGGCTCGGTCATGCCAATGATGCCAAAGTCGTTCAAGGCCACGTGCGCGCAGTCGTTTGAGCAGCCGGTGAAGGCCACCTTCACGTGGCGGTTGTTGGGGAAGATCTCGTGATCCATGCGCTGCGCGAAGGCCGTGGTGTCATAGCAGCCAAACGGGCACAGGCGCTTGCCCGGGCAGGCCACCACGTTGCGCGTGCCGCTTGCCAGGTAGCCCTGGGAGGTGTCCTCCTGGTTGATTTTGGTGTCCTCGATGATGGCCTGGAGCTTCTCGTTGACCTTGGGCATGTCCTCCATGTGGATGCCCGGGATCTCCACTCCCTGTCGGTTGGTGAGGAAGATCTCTCCCCTGCCGTACTCCTCGGCAATCTCAACAATGCGCGCCATGCTCTTGGCGCTCACCAGGCCGCCGGGAACGCGCACGCGGCTGGCGGTCATCCCGCGCTCCTTGCTCACGCGGAACGCGTTCTTCTTCATGGCCTTGACGTCGATGTCCTGAATCATGGCGGCCTCCTAGTCCAGCAACTGCTTGCTCTGGGTGTAGTTGAAGACGGGCCCATCCAGGCAAACGTACTTCTCGCCTATGCGGCAGTGACCGCACTTGCCCAAGCCACAGCACATCTTTCGCTCCTGGCTCACCCAGATGTTCTCCTCGGCAAGACCAAGCTCGAGAAGGCCCTTCACGGAGAAGCGCATCATGGGCGGCGGTCCCACCACAATGGCCTGCGCCGTGGAAGGATCGCGCAGCGGCAAGTCCGGAATGAACTTGGTCACCAGGCCAACGTTGCCCTGATATCCCTCGGGCGCGCCGTCCACGGTAAGGATGAGGTCGACGAGGTTTTCCCAGCGCGCAAGGTCGTCGCGGAAGAGCAGGTCGTTTGGGCTGCGGAAGCCCACGATCACGTGCTTGTCCTGCGGCGTGGAGCTTGCGGCCAGCGCCTCTACCACGCCTCGCACCGGGCTCACGCCCGTGCCGCCGGCCACCACGACGCACTCGCCGTCCACGTAGCGCTCCACCTCGAAGCCGTTGCCGTAGGGGCCGCGCAGGAGAAGCGACTGGCCCTCGTAGGCCTCGAACACCTCGTTGGTCACCACGCCCACGCGGCGGATGGTAAGGTCGACCGACTCGCCAGGCACGATGCCGCTTACGCTGATGGGGGCCTCGCCGTATTTGGGGACGGAGACCTCGAAGAACTGGCCGGGGCGAACCTCTCCGCCAAAGGCCATGCGGAAGGTGTACTCCTTCTTGGTGTGCTTGATGACCTTGAGCACCTTGGAGGAGAAGGGAATGTACGGGTTGTTACTAGGCATCACGGGCCACGCTCCCCTCATGCTGGGCGTCCCACTCGTCGACTGCATCAGAGAGCTTGTTGACACACGCGGCGAAGCTGATGTACTCGGGACAGACGTCGTCGCAACGGCCGCATCCCACGCACATGTCGTAGCCAAAGCGCTGGCGGAAGTCATACACCTTGTGAAGCACCTTGAAGCGCATGCGCTCGCCGCGCTGCTTGCGGTAGCTCGCGCCGCCGGCCACCGTGGAGTAGCCGTCGATCATGCAGCTGGCCTGCACGCGGCGCCTCTCGCCCACCCGGCCGTTCTCGGTGTAGGCAACGTCCTGCATGGTGAAGCAGGTGCAGGTGGGGCACACAAGCGTGCAGCGGCCACAGCCAATGCAGCGGTGGTTGTACTCGTCCCACACGGGGCTGGTGCGAAGCTCGAGCGGAACCGTCTTGGGGACGCACACGTGTACTTCGTTCTGGGTGACGAGCGCGGGCACCACGTCGCGGCTGGCCGTAGCGTAGCGCTCGAAGAGCGGAAGGAGGGACTCGTTAGCAACGGCGCACGCATAGCCCTCGCCCGAGCGCTCGAGCGAGAACTCCCAGTTGTCCGGTGCAACGTTTGACCCCATGTCCACGCAGAAGCAGTGCTCGAAGGTCTGGGGGCAGCCGAGAAGCACAAAGTGCACGCGGTCGCGGATGCGCTTATAGAAGCTGTCCTCGGGGCCGTTGTGCAGGTACATGGCGTCGAGGCGCTTGACGCCATGCAGGTCGCAGGCACGCATGAGCACAAGGACGTCGCGCGCGTCCCCCTCGCGGGCGGGGTCGCCGGCAGCGCCGATGCCCCCTGCCTCGCACACCTGGTCCTCGGTGTAGTAGAAGAGCGTCTGCGAGAGCGGCGTGAGCAGCTCCTTGAAGGAGTAGTCGCTCTTGGCGTCAAGCTCGATCTGCGACGCGTTGTCCACAAAGTCGTAGATCACCTGGTCCACGTCGGTGAAGCGGCCAGCGCCCACCTTGCGGACCGGCGCAAAGACGAGGTAGTCGCGGGCAAGCTCGCGAACCAGCCCGTCAAGCCCCTCCCCGTCAAGCACGTATCCCATGGTCTCCCCTCTCTTCCGCGCCCGAGGGCGCATATCCTTTCTTGTCTCGCGCGCAGGTTCACGCGCGTGTGAGCGCATATCGCCACAGGAGTTTGGGGTCGTCCTGCTCGGCCACGCCAACCCCAAGCGCCGGGGCCACCGCCCCGCTTGCCGCCACGACGTCTGGCGGGCCCTGGGCAGCCACCCGGCCGTCCGCCATGAGGCAGACATTGTCGGCAGACGAGAAGGCCGACTCCACGTCATGCGTAGCAACAACCACCGCAAGTCCCTCTCCCGCAAGTCCGCGCAGCAGGCCTGCGAGCTCCCAGCGCCTGTGGGCGTCCAGGTGCGCCGACGGCTCGTCGAGAAGGAGCGTGCCCGCATCTTGGGCAACAACCATGGCCAGGTAGGCGCGCTGAAGCTCACCGCCAGAGATGTCTGCGAGGCGTCGGTCGCGAAGACCCCACACGCCCGTGAGCTCCATGGCCTGGCGCACCAGGCGGCGATCCCTCTCGCCTAAGGTCCTCACGACGCCAAGCGTGGCAAAGCGCCCGTGGCAGGCAAGGGTGTAGACGTCCATCTGCGGGCACCCCAGCTCCTGCGGCAGGTAGGCCAGGTGCCGGGCGCGCTCCCTGTGGCCAAGGCTTCCGAGCTCCGCACCGTCCAGAAGGATGCCCCCGCCATGCGGGAGCACGCCCGCAAGGCAGCGAAGGAGCGTGGACTTGCCGCAGCCATTCTTTCCCACCAGGGCGCTCACCTGGCCGTCATTGAGCTCGAGCGAGTCCACGGCCAGAGAAAAGCCGCCGTCGCGCACAAACGATAGCCCCTTCACACCAATCACGCGGCCTCACCCCCACGGCCCGCCGCCACGGAGTGCGAGCCGTGCTTGCGCCCGCGCCGTGCCAGGAGCGCCATGAAGAACGGCGCGCCGAGAAGCGCAAGAACCAGGCCAACCGGCAGCTCATAGGGAAACGCAATGGTCCGCGCCACGAGGTCGCACGCAACCAAGAGCGCAGCTCCCCACAGGGCGCAGAGAGCGAGCCCCTGACGAGTTGTGGGGCGCGCCCACATGCGCACCAGGTTGGGGACGATGAGGCCCACAAAGCTGAGAAGGCCGCAGATCGAGACGGCCGAGGCGGCCAGAAGCGCCGCGCAAGCGATGGTGCCAAGTCTGCAGGCGCGTACGTCGAGGCCAAGGCCGTGCGCGGCCTCGTCCCCCAGCGCCAGGAGGTCTATGCCGCGACCGAGGTAGGCCCCCGCAACAAGCGCCACCAAGAGGGCGGGCACGCAGAGCGCCAGGCTCTGGTAGGTAACGCCCGAGAGGCCGCCCAGCGTAAAGGACACGCGGTCCGTAACCGACTCGGGCCACACGACCACAATGGCGTCAATGGCAGCGCTCATGAGGCTCGAGACAGCGACGCCCGCAAGGACCACGGTCCCGCGACTGGTACCAGCACGGCGCGATACCAGGTAGACCAAAAGCGTGGCGAGAAGCGCGCCGACAAAGGCCATGGCTTGCCGGAGCACCGGATGTCCTGGCATCCAGAGTGCCGCCACGAGCCAGAGCAGGCCCGCCCCGGAGTTGACGCCCATCACGCCCGGCGACGCAAGGTCGTTGTCGAGCGAGGCCTGCAGGAGCAGACCGGAGCAGGCAAGCGCTGCACCGCAGCACACGCCCGCTAACACACGGGGAAGGCGCACGCTCAGGAGGACGAGTGTGGCAGTGGCGTCCGCGGTGCCGCCGGAGGCAAGGGTCGCGAGCGCCTGGAGCGCCTCGCGCGTGCCCAAGGCTGCGGTGCCGGCGAGAAGCGAGGCCAACGCGACCAGTACGAGCGCAACGGCGCCCAGAACGCACACCCAGCGGCTCCTCTCGCTTGTCCCCTCTCGCCCATGGGCCATGTGGCTACCCCTCTTGCTCTCGGAGGTTGAGGATGTAGGAGTACGCCTCTGCCCAGCGCTCGTTGGGCTTGTACTCAAAGAGGTCCTTGGGCAGGACATTGATCCTGCCGGCCTGCACCGCCGAGAGCGACGCCCACGCAGGCTGCGCCTGGAAGTCCTGCTCGAAGACCTCCTTGGCCTTGTCCTCGTCGCCACGGGGGATGACAAAGACATAGGTGGAATCAGCGGCCACAATGGCCTCGACCGAGAGGTCGTCGAGCGAACTGTCGTCTTCGGCAACGTTTGCCATCTGCAGGTTGTCGAAGATCTCACAGGCAAAGTAGTCGCTCTTCGCGACCTTCGCCTTGGTGGACGAGACGAGAAGTGCCAGGTAGCTTACCTGCGGAAGGTCGGCGGCGCTCTCCTCGACTTTTGCTATAGCGTCAGAGACGTCTGTGACGTTTGCCTGGTAGAGGTCGTCTCGGCCGCTCATCTCGGTGAGTGCGGCCATGTGGGTTGCGTAGTCGTCGAAGTTGTTCACGTCAACGTCGCGCCACGCGATGCCGGCGCTGTCCAGGCTGGACTCAAGCTCCTTCTGCGTGGGGACCTCGGCGGTGATAAGCACCAGCGTGGGCTCAAGCGCGACGATCTTCTCCAGGCTGGGCTTGGCGGGGGTGCCCACGGTCTCCACGTCTGCAGGCAGGCCGTCGAGGTCTGTGGCGTCCTCGGTCACACCCACGGGCGGCATGCCAGCAAGAATTGCCATCTGAGCAAGCGAGCGGGACGCAGCGACAACGCGGGCGCTTGTGGCATCGTTCGAGGTGGATGCGTCCGACGCGCCTTCCGACTGCGTCGAGGAGGCACTCGCATCTGGCTGCGCAGCGCACCCGGCAAGGATGCCAGCACCAAGGAGCACCGAGAGGCGCAGGAATTCTCTTCTCTAGAGCATGGTCCCTCCCGCACAGACTGGTGGCGCTGGAATCTTCTCGTCCATCATATCCCTAGCTCCATAATGGCAGAACGATATCAAGACCTGCATCGCTATTCTGTTGGCTTCACAACAGAAATGAGACAAGGGGACAGTCCCTTCGTCTCATCGCGACGGCGGCTTGGCTTGCGTCATACTGAATGACAGCAACATGAGACAGAGGGAAACCCTTGTCTTCCGCGGGGAGAGGAGCGGCCGTGAACGAGTTCTTTGGAACCACCATGCCTAAACTGGGGTTTGGCCTCATGCGTCTGCCGCGCCTGGCAGATGGCAAGACCATCGACATCGAGCAGTGCGAGGCCATGACCGATGCCTTTCTCAACGCGGGCATGCGCTACTTTGACACCGCCTACGTCTACGAGGGAAGCGAGGAGGCAACGCGACGCTTTCTTGTTGGGCGACACCCTCGCGAGAGCTTCTACCTAGCCGACAAGGTCAACGCCAGCCCGTGGGCGGCAAAGTCCGCCGACGAGGCGAAGCGCGAGCTTGCGGTGTCGCTCGAGCGCACCGGCGCCGGCTATTTTGACTTCTACCTGCTGCATGCTCTGGGATCGAGAAACATTGGCTACTATGAGGACTACGGCATCTGGGAGCTTGCGGCTAAGGCCAAGGAGCAGGGGCTTGTGCGGCACGTGGGTTTCTCGTTCCACGACCGTCCGGATGTCCTTGATCAGATCCTGACGCGCCACCCCGAGGCTGAGTTCGTGCAGCTGCAGCTCAACTATGGCGACTGGGAGAGCCCTAGCGTCTGCTCGCGCGAGAACTACGAGGTAGCTTGCGCCCACGGCAAGCCCGTTGTGGTGATGGAGCCCGTCAAGGGCGGGCTTCTCGCCAACCCACCGCAGCAGGTGCAGGACATCCTGCGCGCGGCCAACCCGAACGCTTCGATTGCAAGCTGGGCGGTACGCTTTGTGGCAAGCCTGGAGAACGTGATGGTTGTACTCTCGGGGATGTCGAACGTGGCACAGATGGCGGACAACCTCTCCTACATGCGCGAGTTCAAGCCACTGGGCGTCGCCGAGCAGGACGCGGTAAAGCGCGCGAGCAAGGTACTTTCCGCCATCGACCAGATTCCCTGCACCGGGTGCCACTACTGCACCGGCGGGTGCCCCCAGGAGATTGACATCCCCTCGGTCTTCTCGGCGTACAACCGCTACCTTGTGTATGGCGATCTTGCCGGCGCCAAACGCAACTATGAGTCAGCTGTGGACAAGCGTGGCAAGGCCAGCGACTGCGTGCGGTGTCTCCAGTGCGAGGGCGCCTGCCCGCAGGGAATCCCAATCACCTCGTGGCTAGAAAAGGCTGCGGCGGTGCTGGAGTAGCCCACAACTGAGTTGCATCTCAGTCACTGGAGGGGACTGATGGAGCTTGTCGAAAAACATTGAGCTCAAAAGGCACGGATTCACCGACCAGGCAACGGACAATGACTCGCTGAATGCAAGCAGCTTCTGCTCAGGCATCGCAACCTTCATCGAGACGTGCGATACCCCCATGACGATAGCCATTCAGGGCGGCTGGGGCTCCGGAAAGTCGACCGCACTGCAGCTCATCCAGAAAGAGCTTCGCAACTACAACATCAGCAACCCTGACAATCAGATAGCCTATTCGACCTTTAACACTTGGCAATATTCCACGCTCAAGGCAGATGATTCGTTACCCGTATACCTGCTGGCAAATATGCTTCATTGCATTAGCGAGGCAGTAGGAGACGAAGGGTCCGAGCGGGCACGGCATGCAATAGACTCGCTCCGTACCGCGCTGAGCAGAGCGGCAGGCATTACCGCCGAGGTAACTCTTGGTTCAGATACTCTAGCCGAATTCCTCACCAAACTCCTTGCACCTCCCACCGGAGACGGCTCTGAAACGCTGCCTGCTGAAACGTTGAAGAACAACATCTCTGAACTCATTGATGACTGCGTGAACCCCACCGACAAGAAGGGAAAGCCCAACAAGCGACACATTAGCCGAGTGATTCTCTTCATCGACGACCTTGACCGCCTGCGACCAGAAACTGCATTCGAACTTCTTGAGGCAATGAAGAACTTCCTGGACTGCAAGCACTGCGTCTTTGTCCTAGCCGTCGACCGCGATGTGGTCTACCAGGGTATCGAGAGCAAGTACGGCAACAGCATCACGCCGTTCAAGAAGCGCCAGTTCTTCGACAAAATCATCCAGCTGCCGTTCAACCTCCCTACGGAGCAGTACAACGTGCCCCATTACGTCGAGACACTTCTCAGCCAGAAGCTCCCGAAGTCCGAGTCCGACCGCTATTCGGAGCGCTATGCAAATCTGTTTGCCACGATCCTTGGATCCAACAACCCCCGCACCATCAAGCGAGTCCTGAATGTTTGGGACCTCTACCAGCTCATCTATCCACAGTATGTTTTGGATGAAGATGACAGGCTGTTCCTATTTGCCACACTTCTCCTCAAGTACCGCGACGAGGCCAAAGAGCCGGATGAAAAAGACCGGAACACGTACAACGACCTAAGTGCGCATGCTCGAGAAGGAACCGATCCGTTAAAGGACTATCTCAATGAGGAGCTCGATAAGAAAGACTGCGTCATAGATACCTTGATTAACGCGTTTGGCATGCGTGCTGCAGATGGTACCTACAACGAGGAACTTCTTGATAAGTTCACTGATTTTCTCAGTAGCATCTCTGCAATCTTCTCGCCAGAAGTTACTCCCTTTTCAAACCAGGAGCCAGAGTCAGGCAGCGTTCTCAACAAGCTCAGAGAACATCTGAAGAGGGAGGGCCTCGTCGAAGTGCACACGTCCTCAAAGGAGCGTTATGACTTCAAACGCCCCGGGTCATCGCTCGTGCCCTGCTCCCTTCGTGACAAGAGTAGCGGAGTTTACGTTGTTTTCAAGTTTGATGTAAATCGAGCAACATCCAGCGTGCTTGATGACTTTAGGGAACAATCCAAGAAGATTGCACAAGGATGCTATCTCCACTGCAGAGAGGGACAAGGCTGGGCAACGCTCATCGGAATCACCAGAGACTTTAACGACGATTCCGTAATAGCGGCAGAACGGTATATCGACAAGTTTGTCAGCTGGGCGGAGAGCGATAACCCCAGCTTCTAGCCCACCGAAGTACTCAGGACACAAGCCCGACCCGTTGGTACGTGTACCCTGAGGAATTACCAGCCCAACCGTCGAGAGGAACCCCATGCCGCGCGTCACTGCCCCCGTACCGCCGCAGCCGCATTTTCCCAGCTACTACCTGCGCCCCACCGTCGCGCCGAGCGTTGCGCGCAGGGTGCGGACTGCCGATGGCGCACGGATTGCGACGTTTGTGTACGGAGCAGATGGGGCTCGGCAGAAGAGCACGTATCCCGTGCTGTTCCTGCACGGCAACGGCGAGGAGCACGGGATCTTTGGGGTGCAGATCAACGGCCTTGTGGGCGATGGCCGTTGCGCGATAGGCGTTGACTCCCGAGCCCAAGGCGCTTCCACGCGTGGGCGCGCCCCGCTCACCTACGAACTCATGGCTGCAGACGCGCTTGACGTGCTCGACGCGCTTGACGTGCAGCGCGCCCACGTTGTGGGCTTCTCGGACGGGGCAATAGAAGCGCTGCTCCTTGCCCGCGACCACCCCGAGCGCGTGGCCTCGGTTCTCTCGATGGGGGCAAACCTCACACCCGAGGGTATCCTCGCAGAGGACGATTGGGACATGGAGGGCACGGCCGAGCAGTGCGAGGCATGGGCCGCATGGCTTGAGGGCAAGCCCGAGGGCGTGGATCCCTCGATTGTGATGCCCAGCGCCAGCGAGGCCCGAGCAACGGCCGAGCTCATGCGCCTCATGCTGGACGAACCGCACATCCCCGCCGAGTCGCTGGGCGCGATACGCTGCCCCGTAACCGTGATGACCGGCGAGCTCGACTGCATCGCCCCCGCCGAGACGCAACGGATTGTCGACGCAATACCCGGCGCGCGCAAGGTGGTGGTCCCCGGCGCCGACCACGTGCTGCCCAAGTGCGCTCCCGACGACGTGAACCGCGAGCTCTTCTTGCTTCTCCGCCTGGTGGAGTCGAGGCACTGCTAGGCCATCGGCTCCCCCAGGGGCGACGGGCGGGAGGGGTTACGACAAGAGAAACCCCTCCGGCTCGGGGCCGAAGGGGCTGGTAGAGCGAAAAGAAGCGGCGAGAAGAACTACTCGGCGACCTCTGCGATGGCGGCCTTGAGCTCGTCGACGCGGTTCGTTGCCTCCCAGGTGAAGTCGGGGTCCTTGCGGCCAAAGTGACCGTAGGCAGCAGTCTTCTGGAAGATCGGGCGACGAAGGTCGAGGTCGCGGATGATGGCGCCAGGACGCAGGTCAAAGACCTTCTCGACGGCCTTCTCGATGAGCTCGTCGTCATACGCGCCGGTACCAAAGGTGTCGACCATGATGGACAGCGGGTGGGAGACGCCGATGGCGTAGGCCAGCTCGACCTCGCACTTGTGGGCAAGCCCTGCGGCAACCACGTTCTTGGCAACCCAGCGAGCGGCGTAGGCGGCCGAACGGTCGACCTTGGTGCAGTCCTTGCCGGAGAAGCAGCCGCCGCCATGACGGCCCATGCCACCGTAGGTGTCGACGATAATCTTGCGACCGGTGAGGCCGGTGTCGCCCATGGGGCCGCCCACCACAAAGCGGCCGGTGGGGTTCACGTAGATGTCGGCATCGCGCCACTTGATGCCAACCTCGTCAAGGACGGGGGCAATCACGTGCTCGACCATGTCGTGCTCGATCTGATCGTGCTCGACCTTGGCGTCGTGCTGCGTGGAGACCACGATGGCCGTAACCTCAACAGGCTTGTCGTCCTCGTAGCGCACGGTGACCTGGGTCTTGCCATCGGGACGCAGATAGTCGACCTCGCCGGACTTGCGGACGGCAGCCAGGCGCTCGGCCATGCGCTGCGCGAGGCAGATGGGCATGGGCATGAGCACGTCGGTCTCGTCGGAGGCGTAACCGAACATCATGCCCTGGTCGCCGGCGCCGATCTTGTCCAGCGGGTCGGTGTCGTCGGCGCGAGCGTAGGTGCCGTCTACGCCCTGTGCGATGTCGGGGCTCTGCTCGTGGATCATGTTGATGACGCCGCAGGTATCGCAGTCAAAGCCATACTTGGCGCGGTCGTAGCCAATGCCGCGCACGGTCTCGCGCACGATCTTCTGCACGTCGACGTAGGCCTCCGTGCGGACCTCTCCCATAACCACAACGGTGCCGGTGGTGGTAAAGGTCTCGACGGCGCAGCGCACGTTGTCGACGTTGGCGGGGTTGCCGTCGGCGTCCACATAGCCCGCAGCCTGGAGCTTAGCCTCCTTGCTGAGAATAGCGTCGACAATGGCGTCGGAGATCTGGTCGCACATCTTGTCGGGGTGGCCCTCGGTGACGCTCTCCGAGGTGAAGTAATAGTTCTTGTGGGCCATTCCAGTTTCCTTTCCGCACGGGCGGGCCCGTGCCAACAGCGATCGCCGCGTCGGCGCTCGACTATGACTGAGAGGTGCAACGGCTCATCGCCTGGGCGAGAAGTTCGCCTGCACAAGGGTAGCGCGCTGGCTACGTCTCGTCACCCCTGTTCGGACACCTGGGGTGAGGACTTCTCGGGCTCTGCGTCAGACGAGGATGACGCGTGTCCGACGGCAGCGAGGGTCGTGTGGGCGGCCTCGGTGCCCATGCCGTTGAGCGCGATGTCGATGAGGGAACGGGCGAGCTTGTCGCCCGTGGGCGCGTCCTCGCCAAGGCTTGCCACCTCGAGGGCGGCAAAGATGAACGCGCCAGAGATGGTAACGGCACCAAGGCGGCTGTTCACGCCCTCGCGCACCATGCCCTCGCCCTTGGCGCGGTCAAGCTGCGCACTGATGATAGAGATGATGCGCGCGAAGTGCGTTTCCATGGAGGGAAGCACGTTGTTGTTGGCGTCGATGACCTCGCGGGTCATGGCCAGCGCAAGCGGGCTTCCCACGCTCATGCGGCACGTGAGCTCGCGCGTGAGACTCACGAGCGCCTCGAGCGCAGAGGAGGCGCCGGCAACGGCACCCTCGACAGAGTCGACAAGCTCATCGATGGAGCGGTCGAAGATGGCCTCGACCAGGGCGTCCTTGTCCGCGAAGTAGTAATAGAGGGCGCCCTTGGACATCTTGCAGCGAGAGGAGACCTCGCTCATCTGGAAGTCCGTGTTGCCGCGCTCGACCATGAGCGACGTTGCAGCCGCCATGATTCGCTCGCGCGTCGCGGCGCTCTTGCGCGTCTTAGTGCTGCTGCGAAGCCTTGTGGTCTGACGGGTAACCGTCTCCTCGAGCGACGTGCGTGCCGCGCCACTCGCTTTCTTCAGGCTATTGGCCAGCTCGGACGTCATCTTCTCGTCAAGCAGACTCATGCAGTTTGCGCCCCACTTCGCGCCTCTGGACTCATGTATGACGACGAGATTCTACCATCTGGGCTTGGATTTTTGAGCAGTTTTCAAAAAAACTGCCTGCGACGTCTAAAAACCAGGTCTTTGGGATACCAACAGGTGTAGAAATATATGATTGAAGATCAACGCATTCTTTATAGTAAGTGGGGTAGCAAACCCCGCCACCGAGAAGCTACGACCCACGACGGAGGAGCATGGGCAAGGTATTTCAAATCTTCTGGCGTGACCTCAAGAGGATACTGCGCAACCCCGTGGCGGTTATTGTCACGCTGGGCGTCTGCGTTATCCCGTCTCTCTACGCCTGGTTCAACATCATGGCCAACTGGGACCCCTACGAGAACACCCAAGACGTTCGCGTTGCCGTGGTGAACCTCGACGAGGGGGCCGATGCCGGCGGGGACTTGGGCTTCATCAACGCTGGCGACATGGTTGTTGAGGAACTGGGCAAGAACACCCAGCTCAAGTGGGTTTTTCTCGACGAGGACACCGCACTCGAGGAAGTTCGCTCGGGCCGCTCGTACGCCGCCATCGTGATTCCCGCTGACTTCACGCGCGACCTCACCTCAGTCCTCACCGGAAACCTGGTCTCCCCCGACCTCACCTACTACGTAAACGAGAAGGTCAACCCCATCGCGCCCAAGGTCACAGACACTGGTGCCTCCACCGTCGAGACGCAGATCAACGAGACGTTTGTCTCGACCGTCTCGAACGTGGTGGTAGGTAAGCTCCAGGACCTCATCGTCTCCGCGAAGGGCGATGCCGACAACGCCACCACGAGCATCGTGGGCCGCGTGCGGGGCGTGAAGGGAACGGTGGACGACCTCTCCACGAGCATGTCGGGCGCTCAGGACACCGTAGCTGCCGCGCGCCAGACCATCGAGGACGCCGAGTCGACCCTCGACGAGCTTGACCGCATCTCGACCAATGCGAGCGGGAGCCTCGCGGACGCAACGGGTGTCCTCTTCACCTCGCGCGACGACGCAACGTCGCTGGCAACCTCGGTTGCCGGCGCGGTGACCGATGGCTCCACGCGTCTCTCGTCCATCTCGGGTACCACCAACCAGGCCATAGGACGCATCTCTGGCAAGATTGGCCAGGCACAAGGCACGGCCGAGGGCGCGCTTGCAACCGCCCAGTCGCTCGTGAACCAGAACCGCCAGCTGGTGCAGGACCTCCAGAGCCTGTCCGCATCCCTTCCCGATGGCGTGCGCCCCGCCTTTGACGCATCCGTAGCTAGGATCAGCGCACAAGTGGACAAGGAGCAGGCGACGGTAGACGACCTCTCGCGAGCGACGAGCGACATTGGGGCCACCAACGACGCCGTCGCGGGGCTCTCCTCGTCCGTGAACGACGCCATCCAGACCGGCACCACGTCGCTCTCGGGCGTGAACTCCTCGTTCAACCAGGACACGCTGCCCGAGCTCTATGGCGCACTCGACAACTTCTCGGGCGCCGCGCAGAGCCTCTCGGGGTCCCTCGGCGGGCTCTCCCCCACCATCGCTCAGACAAAGGCCGTACTCGAGCAGCTCGACGACACGCTTGAGCAGACTTCGACCGCCCTTTCGGTCACCGCGGACTCGCTGAACGAGATGTCCTCCACCCTCGACAACGTTGCCACGGACCTCTCGGCCATCCAGAGCTCGGAGGCCATGAACCGCGTGAACGAGCTTCTCGGCCTTGACGCAAACGGCATCGCGTCGTTCATGTCCTCCCCCGTCGAGCTTGATGAGGAGGCCGTATTCCCGGTAGCTAACTACGGCTCGGGCGTGGCGCCCTTCTACACCAACCTCGCCCTGTGGGTGGGCGGCTTTGTCCTCATCGCCATCTACAAGGCCGAGGTGGACGACGAGGGGATTGAGGGCGGCTTTGCTCCCTGGCAGGGCTACTTTGGACGCCTGCTGCTCTTCCTGCTGCTCGGCGTTCTCCAGGGCGTCATCTGCACGGTGGGCGACCTCGTGATTGGCATCCAGTGCCTCGACCCCAAGGCGTTCGTCCTCGCGGGTGTGGTCGAGTCCTTCGTCTACGTGAACATAATCTTTGCCTTTGCCGTGGCGTTCAAGCACATTGGCAAGGCACTCTGCGTCCTTCTCGTGATCCTGCAGATCCCAGGCTCCTCGGGTACCTATCCCATCGAGATGATGCCGGGCTTCTTCCGCGCCCTCAACCCGTGGCTGCCATTCACCTACGGCATCCGCGCCATGCGAGAGACCATCGCCGGCTACTACGGCAACTACTTTGGCCAGAACGTCTTCATGCTCCTGCTCTTTGTGATTCCGGCCCTGCTCATTGGCGTGGGCTGGCGTCGCCACCTCCTGAACATCAACTCGCTCTTCGACAAGAAGCTCGCCGAGACGGACCTCATGATCTGCGAGCGCGACGGCATCGAGGTCGAGCACTACCGGCTCTCCTCGCTCATCAAGGCGCTCATGCACAACGACGAGTACCGCGCGCAGATCGTGCAGCGCGCTGCACGGTTCAACGCGGCTTACCCGCGCCTCATCCGCGTGGGCTTTGTACTGCTGCTGGCCCTGCCCCTGGCACTCTCGGTGGTCATGTTCTCCGTGAGCAACAAGCTGCCGTGGTTCATTGTGTGGATCGTCTGCCTGGTGCTTCTGTGCACGGCGCTCATCATCATCGAGTACTTCCACGAGTCGCTCAACCGCAAGAGCGCCATGGTTGACCTCTCCAAGGACGAGATGTACCAGCTCCTGGGCGACCAGCTCGACCGTGAGTACTTCTCCTCGCCCATCGAGCGGCTGCGCCAGCGCATGAGCAACGTGGTCGCAGGGGCACAGGCGAAGATTGCGCCGGACGCCAAGCCTGGCACAGGCGCCAACGGGGCCAGCAGCGCAACGGGCTCCCAGACAACGCTTGTGCTGAGGCGCCTCGTCAACGAGCATGCCCCCGAACCTGGGGTCGAGGTGCCCACGATCACGCGCGGCGGCATCGTGACAGTGCCTGCCGCAGCCGAGGAGGCGGAGCCCGCCTCGGCTGACGACGCCCCCACAAGCGACACCACGTCAGAAGAGCCCCAGGTCGAAAAGGACCACCACGGCCACAAGAAGCACGACAAGCACAAGGCCGACAAGGACAAGAAGCACAAGAAAGACAAGAAGAAGGACCGCAAGCACAAGCACGGCAAGAAGGGAGACCGCGCATGAGAAAGATTTGGCGCATCTTCTGCCTTGACGTGAAGCACGCGACCAAGAACATCATCTCGCTCATCGTGTGCGTGGGCCTCGTGGTCATTCCGTCGCTCTACGCATGGTTCAACATTGCGGGAAGCTGGGACCCCTACGGCAACACCGGCAACCTCAAGGTGGCCGTTGCCAACAGCGACGAGGGCTACCAAAGCGACACCATCCCCGTAAAGATCAACCTTGGCGAACGCGTGGCCTCGAATCTCTCGCAGAAGAAAACCATCGGCTACGTGGTCACAACCGAGGACGATGCCGTCGAGGGCGTGCGTAGCGGCAAGTACTACGCGGCCATCGTGATTCCCGAGGACTTCACCAAAGATATGCTCACGGTCTTCTCGGATGACATCCAGCAGGCGGCCATCGTCTACTACAGCAACCAGAAGGAGAACGCCATCGCGCCCATCGTGACCGACAAGGCCGCGACCTCTGTGAAGAACAGCATCCAGACCGACTTTGCGCAGAGCCTGGGCGAGATGGGCGCAGGCGCCCTCTCTGAGATCTCCGGCTACGTGAGCGACGATCAGCTCATGGAAATCAGCCAGAACCTGGACAACGCCATCTCGCAGGCATCGACCGACCTGCGCACCGTCTCGTCGCACATGGGCGTCTACTCGAGTCTGCTCTCATCGGCGGGCTCCATCATAGACTCCTCCTCAACCCTGCTCTCGGGGACCGACTCCTCGACCCAGGACGTGCGCAACGCGCTGGCGGAATCTGCCCAGGGCGTGCGCAAGGTGGGCGACTCCGTGGACACGGCGTCTGCCGCCATAGACGAGGCGCTCTCCACCAGCAAGGAGAGCTTTGACTCGGTCTCTGACGCGGTGGACACCGCCTTCGACACCGCGCAGACCGACGCCTCAGACGGCGCGGCAAAGCTCCGCGACATCGCGACGCGCATCGATGCGCACGCCGATGCCTACCAGGAGCTCGACAACAGCCTCAAGTCGCTCCAGGAGCTACTCCCCGAGGACATGAAATCGCTCCTCGACCCCACGATCTCGCGCGTGGAGGGCGTCATCTCCACGCAGCGCGCGATGGCCGAGCGCCTGCGCACCTCGGCGACAAACCTCGAGAACGGCGTTGCCGACGCCAAGCAGGACCACGAGGACGTGGAGGCACTCATCGAGCAGGACGCGCAGCAGATCGAGGACGCGCGTGGCAGCTTTGACTCCGACCTGCGAACGCAGCTCTCGGACCTTGCCAGCTCCATCGACTCCGCCTCCACGGCGGCGAACACCGTCTCGATCAAGCTCGAGGGTACCGTGAGCGATGTGAGCGAGGCGGCCTCTCTCACCTCCGGCAATCTCGCGGACATGAAGAGCCTGCTCGACTCTTCCGCCGAGCAGGTCAACGGCATGGCCGATGACCTCGACGACCTCTCCGCGCGCCTCACCGCGGCGCTCGAGTCCGGCGACGCCCAGCAGGTGCGCCAGATCCTCTCGGCAAACCCCACCGACCTTGCAACGTTCCTCTCGCAGCCCGTGGGCCTCGACCGCGTTGCCGTCTACCCCATTGCCAACACCGGCTCGGCCATGGCGGGCTTCTACACCACGCTTGCGCTTTGGGTGGGCGCCGTCGTCCTTGTCGCCATGTGCAAGGCGCAGGTCTCGGACGCCGAACTTGCCGAGGCAAACGCCCGCCCGCGCCACGGCTACCTGGGGAGGCTTCTCCTCTTTGACCTGCTGGGCATTCTCCAGGCTCTGCTTGTCTCGTTTGGAGACCTCTTCTACCTGGGCGTGCAGTGCGCTGACATGGTGGTGTTTGTGCTCACGTGCTGCCTCATGTCGGTGGTCTTCGTGAACATCATGTACGCGTTCACGGTATCGTTTGGCGACGTGGGCAAGGCCATCTGCGTGTTCCTGCTGGTGATCCAGGTTGCGGGCTCCGGCGGCACCTTCCCGGTGGAGATGCTGCCCAAGGCATTCCAGACCTTCTACCCCACGCTCCCCTTTGTGCACGGGATTGCCGCCCTGCACGAGTGCATCGGTGGGTTCTATGGCTTCACCTGGGCAATCGAGATGTCGATCCTGGGCATCTACGTGGTGCTCTCTCTTATCCTGGGACTGCTGCTGCGCAAGCCGGTCGTGCGTCTCAACAACTGGATCAACGAGAAGCTCGAGTCCACAAAGATCATGTAGGCAACGGCCGCGGCCGCGTGGCACGCGACGGACGGCTGCGTCTATACTGGGACGCTGAATGCACGGCAGCAAGAGACTAACGAGAGGCACCACCTTGGCAGAAGACAGACACGTGCGCGTGCGCTTTGCGCCCTCCCCCACCGGCAAGCTCCACGTGGGCGGCGCTCGCACCGCAATCTACAACTGGGCATTTGCCCGCGCGAACCACGGCACCTTCATCCTGCGCATCGATGACACTGACCCAACCCGCTCGACCGAGGAGAACACTCAGATCATCCTGCGCGCCATGCGCTGGCTGGGACTCGACTGGGACGAGGGCCCCGAGGTGGGCGGCGACTACGGCCCCTACCGCCAGACCGACCGCATGCAGCTCTACCGCGACGCCGCACAGCGCCTGTGGGACGAGGGCAAGGCGTATCCGTGCTTCTGCACGCCCGAGAAGCTCGCGGCCGACAAGGCCGCCGCAGAGGCGCGCCACGACCCCTTCCAGGGCTACCAGCGCACCTGCCGCGACCTTGACCCCGCCGAGGCCAAGCGCCGCATCGACGCGGGCGAGCCCTACACCCTGCGCATCAAGGTCCCTCTCGACCGCGGCGACGTGGTAGTGCACGACGCGGTCCACGGTGACGTGACCTTCAACGCCCGCGAGCTGGACGACTTCATCATCTTCCGCTCCGATGGCACCCCCACCTACAACTTTGCCACCGTGGTGGACGACGCCATGATGGGCATCACGCACGTCATCCGTGGCGACGACCACCTCTCCAACACGCCGCGCCAGATCATGGTCTACGAGGCCCTGGGTGCACCCGTGCCCACCTTCGCGCACATCTCGATGATTCTGGGGCCAGACGGCAAGAAGCTCTCCAAGCGCCACGGCGCGACCTCGGTCGAGGAGTACCGCGACGCCGGCTACCTCTCCGACGCTTTCGTGAACTACCTGGCGCTTCTCGGCTGGTCGCTCGACGGCGAGACCACCATCGTGCCGCGCGACGTGCTGGCACGCGAGTTCTCGCTCGACCACGTCTCGAAGAACCCCTCGACGTTTGACCCCAAGAAGCTCGATGCCATCAACCAGGCCTACTACCTGGCCATGAGCGACCACGAGTTCTCCGAGCGCGTGCTTGTGCCGGAGCTTCGCGCCGCGGGTCTCGAGGCTGCCGAGGGCGACCTGGCGCACGATGACGCCTGGTACGACCTGCTCTCCTCCATCTTGAAGCCCCGCACCGTGGTGGCGCCAGACGTGGTAGAGAAGGCTCGCTTCCTCTACCAGGGCAACGAGGTCGAGCTGGACGAGAAGTCCGTCGAGAAGAACCTGGCCAAGGCCGGCGCTCGCGGCTTTGTGACCGCTGCGACCGAGGCGCTCGAGGCGCTTGACAGTGCCGCGTGGCACGCCGACGCCATCAACGCCGCGCTCGAGGCACTGCCGGAGAAGCTTGGTGCCTCCAAGCGCAAGTTCTTTGGGGCCGTACGCGTAGCCGCCTGTGGCAACCAGGTCTCGCCTCCGCTAGGCGAGTCGCTCGAGCTTCTCGGGCGTGACTGCACGCTCGCGCGACTCAGGCGCGCGGAGGGTATCGCAGCAGAGTAGGACCGGTGCGCCCGGAGCGGTCACTCGCCCCGGGCGCGCTCTTATCGGCGCCGCTGCCGGCGGCAATGCGTGGACAAGAATGGGTTCGAGGCGAGAGGAGCGACGATGGTCACGATGTCAGCGTTCGAGGTGCTTGGCCCCATCATGGTGGGTCCGTCCTCCTCACACACCGCAGGCGCGCTGAGAATTGCACTGGTAGCGCGCTCGCTTGCGCCCGCACCCATCTGCCACGTGGACTTTGTCCTGTACAACTCGTTCTCGCGCACGCACCTGGGCCACGGGACAGACCGCGCGCTTGTCGCTGGCATTCTGGGGCTTGGACCGGCAGACATCCGCGTGAGGCGCTCCTTCGAGCTGGCTCGGGAGGCCGGCCTCGGCTTTACCATCACCGAAGGGGGCCGTGACGAGGGGCTTCACCCCAACACTGTCGAGATTCGCATGGAGTGCGAGGGCGGGTCTTCCATCTCGGTCACCGGCGAGTCGCTTGGCGGCGGGCGCGTACGCGTAAGCAGCATCGATGGCGTTCGCGTGAGCATCGCCGGCGACATGCCCACCATCTTCGTTGAGCACCGCGACCTGCCCGGCGTGCTTGCGGCGCTCACGCGGACGCTCTCGACGGCCAACGTGAACATAGCCACCATGAGCACCTTCCGGGAGGAGCGCGGCGGCAAGGCGTACACGGTCTTCGAGGTAGATGAGCCCGTGGGGGCACGCCTCCTCGAGCTTCTCGGCGCAACCGACCATGTTGAGTTTGCTACGCAGGTAAACGTTCCCGGCGCGGCCGGCGCAAGCGCACCCGTGGAGTCAGGTCTTTCGTTTGCAAGCGGGTCGCAGCTGCTTGCCGCCTGCGGCGCACGACAGCTCTCGATTGGCGAGCTCATGCGTGCGCGCGAGGTGGAGCTGGCTGGCGATGCGGCCGACCTCTCCCCCGACGCCGCAATGGCCCGCGTGCTTGAGGTCATGCGCAGTGAGACGACCGAGGCCATCACGCGACCCAAGGTCTCGCTGGGAGGGCTTCTCGGCAGGCAGGCAGCAGACGTTGCGTCATGCGGCGAGGGCGGCCTTGCGGGTGCGCTTCTGGGAACCACGCTCACGCGGGCGACGGCATTCGCCATGGCAACGCTTGAGCGCTCTGCCACGATGGGCGTCATCGTGGCCGCCCCCACGGCAGGGAGCGCCGGCGTGGTGCCCGGAGCGCTTCTCGCCTGCGCGGAGTCCACGGGCGCAGAGGATGCCGCCATCAGGCGCGCGCTGTGGAACGCGGCAGCCGTGGGGGCGCTTGTCTCCACCAACGCAACGGTCGCGGGCGCCGAGGGCGGCTGTCAGGCCGAGGTTGGCACGGCTTCCGCCATGGCTGCGAGCGCCCTGGTGGAGCTTCTCGGCGGCACGCCCGCGCAGTGCCTGGATGCGGCCTCGCTCGCGATTGCGAACACGCTCGGGCTGGTCTGCGACCCTGTGGGCGGCATGGTGGAGTTCCCCTGCCAGGCGAGAAACGCTATGGGCGTGGCGTGCGCGATGAGCTCGGCGCAGCTGGCGCTCTCTGGCGTGGGCTGCCCCATTCCCTTTGACGAGGTCGTGGACGCGATGGCAGCCGTTGGGGCGGCGCTTCCGGCGACGCTGCGCGAGACAGCAGAGGGTGGGCTTGCTGCCACTCCCACAGCGCGTGGAGGATGCGCAAGCTGCGGCGCGTGCGCGTAGAGGTTGCGGCGGCGCCGGCCGCTGTAGCGGTGCCGGAAGCCCGTGGTGCTCGGAGGAAAATTTGCGCAGCAATCCCGTACGAAACCGGTGGTTCGGCGTCATTTTGACGCCAAGAGGCACGTTTTGGCAGCAATTGCGTACAAAGTCGCTGCTCGGGCGCCATTTTCTCGCCCAAGCGCGCATTTTTGCAGGAAGCGTCTCCAGGGCTGCGCCTCAGGCGCCAGCGACGACCCCCCCGAGCCTCTACACACGAAAACAGGCCACCGGCATAGCCGATGACCTGTGACCTTTTGGTAGCCCGTAGCAGATTCGAACTGCTGATCTCCGCCTTGAGAGGGCGGCGTCCTAGGCCGCTAGACGAACGGGCCATATTCGGTTGTCGGGGACAGTGGCTGGGATGGAGAGAATCGAACTCCCGTTGACGGAACCAGAATCCGCTGTCCTACCGCTAGACGACATCCCAATTAATGTCTGTCCTGTCTCAACGCGAGAAGATACTTTACGGCATACCCAACGGCTTTGCAAGCCTCAATTTGATCTTTTTTCGCGACTCGCAAGATTAATGCGCACCCCAAGCACTTACCTGCAGAAATGACTGCGCTAGCGCTGCTCGCACAGCCAGGCGAGAAGGGCATCTCGGCTGTTCTCGACACGTCCGTAGATCACATCGTCAAGAAGCGCCGAGAGGGTCTTGCCCACCTCGGGCCCTGGGGCAACGCCCAGCGCGTGCATCACGTCTCCCCCGCCAACCGCCAGGTCGCGCACACGAAACGCCGCCCCGCGCGAAAGCTCCGCAGAGAGAACCCGCTCGAACGCATCAAGCTCCACCGCGTGCTGCGCGTAGGGCCGAGCCTTTGCGATGGCATCGGCCCGCTGGAGGTCGAGTAGTTGGTACGCAAGAGTGGGGGCCTCACCGGGCCGCGCCTGGTCAAGCCGCCGCAGGAGCCTCCGCACGCCCGCGGGAGAGGCCGAGAGGTGCCGGTCGTGATACCTAACGAGAGCTGCCGCTCGGTCAGCAACCTCGTGCGGCAGAGCCAGCCCGAGGAGCGCATCCTTGCAGAGGATTGCGCCCGCGCGCTGGTGATCGCGAAAGTGCCCGTGGCCATTCTCATCGACGGATGCGCACATGGGCTTGCCCGCGTCGTGGAGAAGCGCCGCCCATCTGAGCGCCTGCGTGGGGACGCCGCCGGAAAACGCCTCGACGCCGGCGCACACGCGAGCTGTGTGCTCCAGAAGGTTATAGGCATGGTAGGGGCTTCGCTGGTCAAGGCCCCGCATGGGAATAAGCGCAGGCACGGCACGGGCGAGCACGTCGAACTCATTATTCAGTGCCCACGAGACGCGTCCGGAGGCAACGATGCCGTCCATCTCCTGGCCCACGCGCTCGCGCGCAATGCCGTCGAGCTCCGGGGCACATGCTGCGAGCGCCACCTGCGTGCGCGGCTCGACCTCAAATCCCAGCCTGCAAGCAAACCGAACGGCGCGAAGCACCCGCAGTGCGTCCTCCTCGAAGCGCCGATACGGATCTCCCACCGCGCGCACCACCCCGCGCGCAAGGTCTTCTCGTCCGCCAAAGAGGTCGAGAAGCCCGCGATCCGGGTGGTAGGCCATGGCATTCACCGTGAAGTCGCGACGGGCCAAGTCTTCTCGCACGTCGCGAACAAAGCGCACTTCGTCTGGGTGGCGACGGTCTGAGTAGGTGCCTTCAACCCGATAAGTGGTCACCTCAACAGGCTGCCCATCAATAACGGCAGTCACGGTGCCGTGGGCCGTGCCCGTCTCGTGTACTTCTATGCCGGCGGTGCGAAGCACGCGCTCCGTCTCCTGCCAGGGCGCGGAGGTCGTCACATCTACGTCATGCATTGGCGCGCCGAGAAGCGCGTCGCGCACCCAGCCGCCCACGACCCACGCCTCGAAGCCAGCGTCCTCGAGTGCGTGCAGGACACGCAGGCCATAGTCCGGCACGGGATATGCGGGCGCGTCTCGCACGGTCTGCATGCGCATCCTCCCTGCTCTGGGCGTTGGGTTTCTTTCTCACCGAGTATAGCGCGCGTCGGCGAAATGGCCGTTTGCCGTTTGGCCAAGGAACCTCGCACGTGTTGTTTCTTTTTTATCAATGGCAAGAAAATCCCAGTTGTGCACCAGAGATAATAAAATAAGAAACAACACGTGTGAGGTTATGGAGCAGAGCGACGCACGCACGCCCACCCTCTATGCCTTCTCGAGCAGCCGCGCGACCGTGAGCATTGCCTGGTCGAGCTCCCTACGTTCCGTATCGCTTAGGTGCGAATACAACTCGCGCGCCCGCTTGGAGCCTTCTGCGATGTGCCGATCAACGTACGCGCGACCAGCATCGCTCAACACAACAACGTGGCCTCGCGCATCAGCGTTGTCCGCCCTCTTCGCGACGTAGCCCATCTGCTCCAGCCGAGAAGTCATTTTCGACACGTGCTGCTTCGAGGTGCGCAGCTCGTTTACCAGCTCATACTGGTGCATAGTGCCGCGCATGTACAGCAGTTCCAGCAGCTCCACCTGCGCCTGACCGAGCTCCCCGCGATACGTATCTCGGTACGGCGCCACAATCTTACCCTCGAAGGCAACGCGCATGCGGTACGCAGGCGAGAGGCCGGCGTTCGCCACGCCGGCCTCACCAGGTTCACTCTTAGGCATCTACCAGGTCCTCGATCCGGCAGAGCGGAACTGAGCCACAGTGGGGGCGTGCGAGTTCAAGCCACCATCCACGTTGATAACCTGTCCGGTAACGTAGGCGCTCTCGTCAGAGGCAAAATACGTGCACGCATGTGCGATGTCCGCGGGGCTTCCGTAGCGATTGACCTCGATGTTGCTCAGGAAGACGTCCTTGAGCTGCTGCGGAACGTGCGCCTCGTTCTGCGGGGTCACGATAAGCCCCGGTCGCACGCAGTTGCAGCGAATGTTCTCCTTGCCATACTGCAGGGCCACGGAGGAGGTGAGCATGTCCACGCCCGCCTTGCTGCAGGCGTAGGCAGTAGATCCCAGATCACCCGAGATGGACGCCATGGACCCAATGTTCACAATCGAGCCGCCGCCCGCGGCGCGCATGTATGGCAGGACCGCCTTGATCGCGTAGAACGGGCCACGCACGCCAGAGGCGAACATCGCATCCCAGTCCTCGAGCGAGATCTCATCCACGCGGCCGTCCTTGAGCCCCACGCCCGCGGCGTTGTTCACCAAGACGTCGATGCTGCCATAGTCGCGCGCCGTGTCTGCCATAAGCGCATCCACGGTGGAGAGATCTGTGAGATCCATCCTGTGGAAGCTCGCGCTGCCGCCGTCGGCCCCAATCTGGTCCACGACCTCCTGGCCGCGAGCCTCTCGCCTGCCGCACACCACAACGTGCGCGCCCTCGGCGGCAAACTCACGCGCAATCCCAATGCCAATACCGCTGGTAGAACCCGTGACCACCGCCACCTTGCCCTTAAGCCTGTCCATGTTGCTGCCTCCTCGTTGCTGGTCTCTCGACTTTGGCGCCGACGCGCGGTCAACGCCGTCCTTCGTTGGTGCAAGGATACCCACGCAAAAAAGTCATATACATATGACTAATAGCTGTCGAGAATGGCTCCACACGGGGTACCAATTTCAAGTACGCACACGCGCGTGATATGCTTCGATGCGGATTACGTCGCGCAAACACAAGTCACTAGGAGGAACAATGGATGACCTGACCAGCATCACCGCTGACGACCTCGCCGCCTCGCACGAGAACTTCTCGGCGGAGCGCGTAAACATCGTCGCGAAGAACGCCGTCACCGCGAACGGCATCCGCGCCGCCGCGCGCCGCCCCGAGGGCGTCGCCGCCAACGCGCTGGGCTTCGACATCGAGGTCACGCAAGGTGAAAGGTGCAACCAGGAGCGCTCCGGCCGCTGCTGGATGTTCGCAAGCCTCAACACCATGCGCTACCGCGTCATCAAGAAGTACAACCTCAAGACCTTCGAGCTCTCGCAGGCCTATCCCCTCTTCTGGGACAAGCTCGAGAAGAGCAACTGGTTCCTCGAGAACATCCTCGACACCCTTGACGAGCCGCTCAACGGTCGCCTGGTGTCGTTCCTGCTCACCGACCCCATCGGCGACGGCGGGCAGTGGGACATGTTCCGCAGCCTGGTGAAGAAGTACGGCGTGGTGCCCAAGGAGGCCATGCCCGAGACCGCCTGCTCGAGAAACACTGGCGACATGGACCGCTACCTCACGCGCTACCTGCGCGGGGGCGCGAAGCGCCTACGCCAGAGCCACGAGGCCGGCGTCGAGATGGACGATCTACGCTCCATGAAGAAGGAAATGATGGACGAGGTCTACCATCTTCTGGCAACCTGCCTGGGAGAGCCGCCCGCAAGCTTCCCCGTGCGCCTGCGCGACAAGGACGATAAGCTCGTGCTTGCCGGCACGTTCACGCCCAAGGAGTTCTTCTCGACCGCAGTCGACATGGACGTGGACTCCTACGTCTCGCTCATCAGCGCACCCACGGCCGACAAGCCCTTTGGCCACACCTACACCGTGAGCAGGCTGGGCAACGTGTGGGAGGACCACGGCGTTCGCTACCTCAACCTCCCGCCCGCGGAGCTCAAGCGCGTTGCCATCGCCCAGCTGCGTGACAACCTGCCCGTGTGGTTTGGGTGCGACGTTATCCAGAGCTACCTGCGTGACGAGGGCATGATGGATACCACCGCGCTCGACGTGGACGCGCTCTTTGGCTTCCCCGTCGAGGGCAACATGGACAAGGCCGAGCGCCTTGACTACGGCGAGAGCCTCATGACCCACGCCATGGTGCTCGAGGGCGTGCGTCTGGATGCCGATGGCAACCCCGAGCTCTGGAAGGTCGAGAACTCCTGGGGCAAGGACCACGGCCGCGACGGATTTGACACGCTCTCCGACGCTTGGTTTGACGAGTACGTTTACCAGGTCGTCGTTGACAAGAAGTACCTCACCGAGGAGGAGCGCCACACCTACGAGACCGAGGAGCCCACGGTCCTCGCGCCATGGGACCCCATGGGCTCGCTGGCGTAGGGTACATCCCGCCCGTCCGCCTTTGGGCCGTTCGTGAGACAAGGGGAGTTTCCCTTTGCCTCATTGCGAGCAATCGATATACAAGAGCACCATCTCACTAGCAACTGAAGAACGAGGCAAGGATCCTCTTGCCTCACCGGGAAGGAACAATATGGGAAGCATTGATACCGGCTGGGCGCGCGAGCAGGGGGCGGCCTTTGGGGCCGAGCGCGCCAACCGCGTTGCAAGGAACGCTGTGACCTCCATGAACGTGATGGCCGCCGCACGCGACTACACGCGCATGCGCACCTACCACGACACCTACGGCGTCTCCATCAAGCGCACCGGCGAGGTCACCAACCAGCGCCAGAGCGGCCGCTGCTGGATGTTCTCGGCCTTCAACGTGGCTCGCGCTGCCACGATGAACCTGCTCGACGTGGACTCATTTGAGTTCTCGCAGGCATTTGGCATGTTCTACGACAAGCTCGAGAAGGCCAACGCCATGCTCGACCACGTGATTGCGCTGGTCGACCGCCCTGACAACGACCGAGAGCTTGACCACGTGCTCGAGTGGGGCATGAGCGACGGCGGCTACTACTTCGAGGCCATGGACCTCATTGCCAAGTGGGGCCTTGTCCCCAAGGACGTGATGCCCGAGACGGCCTGCACCAAGAGCTCCGCCGAGATGGACGCCCAGCTCGACCGACTGCTGCGCCGCGCCGCCGCGGACATTCGCCGTGCTCATCGCGCGGGCGCCAGCGCCGACGAGCTTGCTGCCAAGAAGGACGCCTACATGGCCGACGTCTACCGCATGCTCTCCGTGTGCCTGGGCGAGCCGCCCGCGACCTTTGACCTTGAGGTCAAGGTTGGCAAGAAGGCCAAGGTCGACGCCGCAAAGCTCACGCCGATCCTCCCCGAGGACGCTCCCGAGAAGGCAGATGACGCAGACGCCAAGGAGGCCGAGAAGGACACCCGCATGCTGCTCCGCGACCTTGGCATCACCCCGCGCGAGTTCGCCGAGCGCTATGTTCCCTTCGACCCCAATGACTATGTGCAGCTGGTCTGCATGCCGGGTGCCTCTCGCCCCTGGAAGACGGCGTGGCACGTTTTGCTCGAGGAGCCCATGGTTGGCGGCACCCCCAACCGCTTCCTCAACATGTCGCAGGAGGTGCTGGAGCAGGCCGCCATCGCCAGCCTCAAGGCGGGCGTGCCCGTGGGCATGGACGCCGACGTCATGCAGGAGTTCCCGCGCCACATCGAGGACTTCCCCGGCGTTCTGGCAACCGACGGCCTCGACCTCGAGGGCCTCTTTGGCATTGGTCTCAAGATGAGCCGCGAGGACATGCTCGACGTGCGCGAGACCTCCCTCACCCACGCCATGACCTTCCAGGGCGTGGAGCTGGACGACGCGGGCAAGCCCGTTGCCTGGCGCGTCGAGAACAGCTGGGGCAAGGACTCCTGCAAGGACGGCTACCTCTACATGAGCGCCGACTGGTTCCGCACCTATGGCGGCGCCGTGACGGTCATGCGCAAGTTCGTCCCCGCAGACGTCCTCGAGCTGTGGGACAAGGCGGAGGCAGTCGACGTCGAGCCGTGGGACGGCGTTGCGGCCGGTCTCGGCGTGAGGTCGTAGGGCTGCGAGGTTTCTCGCACGCAATGCGAACAGTGCGGACCACTGGAGGAGATATGGCTACATCACAGGACACCCCCGTTCGAAACATCGTCTTTGACATGGGCGGCGTGCTTCTCGACTTCAATGGTCCGCTGTTCTCGCACGTCTTCACTGCCAACGAGGAGGACGCCGCGGCACTCAACGCGGCGCTCTTCGCGAGCCCCGCGTGGCCGCTGCTCGACGCAGGTGCCATAAGCGAGGACACCATCGAGCGCATGGCCCAGGCACGGCTTCCCCAGCGGCTCTGGCCCAACCTGCACGAGTGCATGGTGCACTGGCACGAGCACCAGCCCGTCTTCATGGAGACAAACGCCGTTGTCGAGCGGCTGCACGCCGCGGGGTATGGCTGCTACGTGCTCTCCAACGCGGGTACGCGCTTTTGGAGACAGAAGGACCGCATTCCCTCCTTCCCTCTTATGGACGGCTGGGTGGTCTCGGCGTTCGAGCGCATCATGAAACCAGATCCAGCAATCTACCTGGTGCTCTGCGAGCGCTATGGCCTTAATCCAGCAAGTTGCCTCTTTGTGGACGACAACGCGGACAACGTGGCGGGTGCCAGGGTCGCCGGCATGCAGGCGCACCAGTTCACGAGCGCCCAGGAGCTGGAGGGCTATCTCAGGGAGCTTGGCCTTAGATTTTGAGCTAGTCTCACAGCGCTCTGCACCCGATTGATTTCAACAGCGCCCCTCGGCCGTATGGCCTGGGGGCGCTTCTGTGCATACTAGAACTCAGCGAAGCCTGGCTCTCCCACGTGGCAGATGTCATCGCCGTTGGCAAAGTCGGTCACCGCGGTGACAAAGGCCTCCTCGTCCCCCGTGTGGAAAGCGCAGGTAAGCTGCACGTCCTCGGCAAATACGGAGTCTCGCACGCGTCCGCCGGCATCTGCCACCATGCGCGTGAGGCGATCGTAGGCTGAGTATGGAATCTGCACCACTACGCGCGTCACCAGTGTCATCTCGACAACGCTGTCCGAAGCATGGGCAGCTTCGACAGCTGCCTGCGTGGCCGCCGTATAGGCACGGACAAGGCCACCAGGTCCGAGGAGCGTCCCGCCAAAGTAGCGGGTCACCACGCAGCACACGTCCTTGAGGCCGGCACCGTGCAGCACCTCGAGCGTAGGCATGCCGGCCGTGCGGCTTGGCTCACCATCGTCCGAACAGCGCTCCCGACCGTCCGCAAGAACCCAAGCCGGCACATTGTGTCGGGCGTCATGATGGCGCGAGCGCACCTTCTCGATGAAGGCGTTTGCCTCGGCCTCGCTTGACACATGCACAAGCTGCGCGATAAAGCGGCTGCGACGGTCCTCGAACTCGCCCATGACCTCGGCGCCATTCGCAAGAGTGAGATAGCTGGGCCGTAACGTCTCCCCCACCGTCATGCCCTGCCTTCCAGGCTAAAGAGGGGCTCCCCTGCGCGGACCCGCACGCCCGCGGCCACGGCAGGCATAGCCTTGCCAGATGCGTTCATCACGGAGACCATCACCATATCATCATACCCGGCAGCACGAATCTTCTCGACGTCAAACGTGATGAGTGGCGCACCAGCCTCAACGTGGTCGCCCTTCTCGACCAGCACGTTAAAGCCATCACCGCGCATCTCGACGGTGTCGACACCAATGTGGATGAGCACCTCCATGCCGTCGTCAGAGGTGAGCCCCAGGGCGTGCCCGGTATCCACGGCAGACGTGACTGTGCCCGCGACCGGCGCATATACGACGTTTCCGGAGGGCTTGACGGCCATACCCGGACCCAGCATCCCCTGTGCGAAGACTGGATCAGACACTTGGGAGAGCGGCGTTGCAACGCCATCAACCGGAGCGAGAACACCGCCAGGCTCCGCAGAGGCGGAAATGGCACGGGGTACCTCCGTCGCCGTGCGCCTCCCGCGCGGGAGCCTGTCAAAGATCCCCATGTAAACGACCTCCCCCGGGCGCTGCGCCCCTCGTGCATACATACCTTGTGCAGGATACCCCGTCATTGTAATTGCGCTGCACGACGACTGGCGCCATCGTGCTAGAATCTCTCCTGCGAAGTGGGCCAGACGATCGCGGGGCCGGCGGCTTGCCGCAGGCCATGAGGAAAGTCCGGGCTCCATAGGGCAGGAAGCTGGCTAACGGCCAGGCGGGGTGACCCGACGGAAAGCGCCGCAGAAAAGAAGACTCCCGCTGCCCGCCTCGGCGGGTGAGAGAAAAGCTGAAACGGTGGTGTAAGAGACCACCAGCGTCGTGGCAACACGACGGCTTGGCAAGCCCCTTCCGGAGCAAACGCAAATAGGAGCGCCATGGTGTGGCCCGCACCGCGCTCGGGTTGCGCGCTAGAGGGCGCCGGTAACGGCGTTCGTAGATAAATGATCGTCCACGACAGAACCCGGCTCATAGGCCCACTTCGCACCTTTTTGGATAATTTGGCGCTCTATTGTGATCTGGGTCCACCATCTCGCAAAGCCCCCTGCGCCAAATTCGCGACTATTCAGTACTTTTTCCTGGCATCGCATGTATGCAGGCTCCACCATCAGACGGAACTGCAGCTATGTGAATGGCACAGAAACGGGCTTTCTCGCGATGGCTTCAAAAAGTACTGAATAGTCTAGATATTGGTGCACTTCCCTCTTCCAAGGATGATTGGCAGGCTAGAAAAGACGTCTGGTTCTGTCCATTAGCCATGCATAAAGATTCTCTTGAGCTCTCTGCTGGGCCCAGCTATAGCTCTTGTGACGAATTCCATATCTGCGCTCGGCCATCCACCAAAAATCGAGGAACCTTTGATAGCTGCTGATTTGCCCATACGTAGCAGACACAACCTTGATACCGGCGGTCTCGAGGATGTTGCGCCGCTGCATGGTATGGTCAAGTCTGTATTTGCCCGTGTGGTACTCTTCGCTGTCATACTCCATATCACCTCGCACGCTTCGGAAAAACAGGTCACCAAAGAAGTGAGTCGCCCCGGTGTGGTCTCGCAAGGACTTCGGGATATCGATCCGCTGGTTTGCAACAACTTTGGGCATTGATCTGCCACCCAATGACGGTGGAAGGGAACACGTCAACGCAAGGAGAACCTCTTCTGGAGAAGCCGTATGAGGAACAACGTATCTCAACGCTCTGCTTGCAGTTGACACCCCTCTCGTATGGGGAGCCAAGCGGCTAATAAAGGCTCTGATGTCTTCTGGCGTTGTTAACGGAGATCGTTGGCACACATAACCACACCCCTCGTCGCCAATAGCAAAACCACCACAGAGATAGCATCCAATCTCGGCGAGCTCTTGAACAGTCTTGTCCCGAGCCATGAGTACAAACGTGAGCTCGGGTGACGCAACGTGTGTCGTGCCCACAAGGTCGCAAAACGAGCCAGGCGGTAACGGCGAAGTCAGTAGATGAACGTTGGCGGCGGCTAGTTTATGACTCTGGCGAGAGTCAGATACCAGCAGCTGAAGCGGTCGCCTCGAGGAAAAGTCAAAGGGCAGCGCAGCCATCTTTATCTCTGATGCAGTAGCAGAAGAATCTGCAAGGGAAGCCTGCCCGCTTGGATCAGGGATGGCCTCATCTCCCCGTTTCGTGAGCCAATAACGCAACGCAGATTCATGTCCCAAATATAAGCTCATTGCCGCCCCCTCCTCCTTGTGGGGAAGGGTACCAAAGACCGCTTGCACGATTTCTTTCCCTGCGCTGGCAGCAGACTGACCAGAAGCTGCTCGTGAACAAGAAGCGGCGAATAAATCAGAGAATCTATGCTACCAGCACCCATCTGTACTGGAATGGTTTGACGTTTTGTCCAGGTGGAGTTGGCACATACGTCTCCAATGAGAATCGTACCGTTCGAGCTATGCCGTTAGCGGTCTAGAACAATTATCAGAACATTTGTACTAGTTACTTGTCGAGCGTAGGGTATACTTAGAACGCTCGTTCTGATATTGGACAGCACTAGGGAGGTGCCATGGACAAGCTCACCAAGCTGGGGATTCTCGCCGAGGCGGCGCGCTTTGACGCGGCCTGCACCTCGTCCGGCGTCACGCGCGGGCCGCGCGAGGGCATGGTGGGTGATGCCTGCGCAAGCGGGCTCTGTCATTCCTTCTCGGCAGACGGGCGCTGCATCACGCTGCTCAAGGTGCTCATGTCAAACGCCTGCAGCTATGACTGCGCGTATTGCGTCAACCGTCGCGGAGCCAGCTGTCCTAGGGCAACGTTCGAGCCGCGGGAACTGGCAGAGCTCACGGTGGACTTCTACAAGCGCAACTACATCGAGGGCTTGTTCCTCTCGTCAGCCGTCTTGGGAAATCCGGACAACACCACGGAGCGCATGATTGCCTGCCTGGAGGCGCTGCGCGGAGAGTTTCGCTTTAACGGCTATGTACACGCAAAGGTAATCCCTGGCTCCTCTCCAGAGCTTGTGGACCGTCTGGGACGCCTTGCAGACAGGCTCTCCGTGAACCTAGAGCTTCCCAGCAGGGCGTCTCTCGCCTCGCTCTGCCCGGACAAGGACGCTCGTTCCGTCATGGATCCCATGGCCCAGATAGCCACCACGCGCCACGCGGAGGAGCAGGCGCTGCTCGACTCCCCCGCCGGCAAGAAGGCACTGGCGAGAAGGCGCAGGGAAAAGGGCAGCCATGTTTCCGAGGGAATGCAAGTCACCTCAGTTGGGGCGCGCTATACGCTTGGACGGCCCACGAGCGCCGTTCCCAACGCGCTACGCAAGTTTGTGCCTGCAGGTCAGTCCACGCAGATCATCGTAGGCGCCACCCCCGAGGACGACAATCACATCCTGCAGCTCTCGAAGTCGCTGTACGGCCACTACGGGCTCAAGCGCATCTTCTTCTCGGCATACATGCCAATGGTCGAGGACAGTCGCCTGCCAGACCGCGAGACGCCCGTGCCCTTGCGCCGCGAGCACCGCCTCTACCAGGCAGACTGGCTCATGCGCTACTACGCCTTCACGCCAGACGAGCTGGCAACGCCCAGCCGTCCCTGGCTCGACCTCGACGTGGACCCAAAGCTTGCCTGGGCGCTCGCGCACATGGACGCATTCCCCGTCGAGGTCATGGATGCCTCGCTCGAGACGCTGCTTCGCGTTCCTGGCATCGGTCCGATTGGGGCAAGGCGCATCCTCGCAGCCAGGCGGACCAGGCGCCTCCGTGTGGATGACCTGCAGGGGCTTGGCGTTGCGTTCAAGCGGGCGCGCTACTTTGTGACATGCGGCGGCAAGCGAGACCTTGCTGCGCCGCTCAATCCGGAACTCATTAGGCAGAAGGTGGTGAGTGATGCCACAGGGAGCAAGTACAACGCAACCAGACGCCAGGCGGAGGGGCAACTTAGCCTGTTCTAGCACGCGCGAGGCCGCTGCGACAGGCAGCGCTGTCGAGAGCGCGACGGCAGAGGTGTTCGCTGCGCTCGCAGGCGGCGCGACCGTTGCCGTATGCTGTGAGCGCACCACGGAATCCGTGCTTGCGGCCGTAGGCGTGACGTATCTCGCACACGCCGAGCCACATCGCGTGCGGCTGGTTGCCACAGACGAGGCTCAGGTACGCATAGGCGAGAAAATCGTGACTTTTGAAGACGGGGATGACGACTCTGTTGTGGCGTTAGCCAAACGGGTGTTTGCGGGCTTCGAGAAACGCTGCGGTACCATCTGCGCACGGCGCGTTGTTCTCGCCTGTGCGTCTGACGAGAGTGGCATGCCCGAGATAGTCCATCGCTACCTGCGTTTGGGCTTCTCGGAGGGAAAGCGTCTCTATGAGGACGTTGCGGCACCAGAAGCGCTAGCGTTTGCCAAGCTGGCACAGCGCGTCTCCTCGGAGTGCGAGCACACGCGCCAGTTTGTGCGCTTTGCTCGCCTCCCCGATGGGACCTTTGTCTCGGTCTTCGAGCCCAACGAGAACACGCTGCCACTGGTTGGCATGCACTTTGCGCGTCGGATGCGGGAGGACCGCTTTGTGGTGGTTGACCCTGGGCACCTTGTTGCCATCTTCCACGAGCCAAGTGATGCCACCTGCGCCGTCGTGGGCCTCGATGAGGACACCGCCGCCACGCTTGCCGCACGCGTGGACGAGACGGACGAGAGAGAACGGCTGGTCCAGGCGCTGTGGCAGCGATTCTATCGCGCTATGGAGCTACCGGGGAGAGGAGCCGCCGGCCGTGGGTATGACCTGCGCGCCTCTTGGATGCCCAAGCGATTCTGGCACGGACTGCCAGAGCTAGGTGGTTGATAGTGAGATCAATGCTGTCAGAGCATGGTCACGGTTGCACAGACCAATTTCGCTCTCACTGCTTGTAAAGAAAACGGATATCGAAGTCTTTCTCATGCCACCTACAGATCGAACGTCAAGAGGGGACTACTTGCGACCTTGTAGGTCGTGTGGCTGTAATCAGCAGCCAGGGCACCTGCCTAGTCTTAGCATCGGGCAACTCAATGGCGAGCGCTGCTGCCACAGCAGGTCTCCATTGACGCTAATTGCGAAGTTTCCCTGATGGCCCATTCTTAGATTCTAGGCATCTAGCTTTAGCATTTCTCTCACCTCGTCGAGACTGTAGGTCTCAAGCCTCCCGGCACGGAAGTCCTCTACCTGCTTGAGAATCCCATACTCGTACTCAAACTGGTCTATAGAGTCCGCCAGGGCAGCAGTCATGTAGTAAGACGTGGTTCTTCCCGTCTTCTTCGCTAGGCGGTCATACCTCTTCGCAAGGTCATCTGGAAGCCTTATCGTGATTGCTATTGTCATGTCTCACCTCTAGGGAAACGATGATTAATGCGGTCAGGCGGAGCCGCATCATCCGGACCGCCG